>ERZ1643251.36-NODE-36-length-274378-cov-124.053215_pt1 | contig 274378 bp, 237 predicted proteins | sample MGYA00579261_ERZ1643251 | MGnify/ENA primary metagenome ERZ1643251 (study PRJEB29033, sample SAMEA4952267) | chicken gut metagenome | biome: Broiler Chicken; feature: Gastrointestinal Tract; material: Caecum | place: Ireland | collected 2018 | study: Broiler... | reverse complement strand
CGTGAGGGAAAGGTGAAAAGAACCCCGGGAGGGGAGTGAAAGAGAACCTGAAACCCTATGCTTACAAGCAGACGCAGCACTACTTAAAGTGTGGCGTCGTACTTTTTGTAGAACGGGCCGGCGAGTTACGTTGCGTAGCGAGGTTAAGTGATTAAGTCACGGAGCCGCAGCGAGAGCGAGTCTTAACCGGGCGATTTAGTTGCGTGACGTAGACCCGAAACCGGATGACCTATCCATGGACAGGTTGAAGCAGTGGTAAGACACTGTGGAGGACCGAACCCACGTTCGTTGAAATGACCGGGGATGAGCTGTGGATAGCGGAGAAATTCCAATCGAATCCGGATATAGCTGGTTCTCCTCGAAATAGCTTTAGGGCTAGCCTCTCGTTAGAGTACTGATGGTAGAGCACTGAATGGGCTAGGGGGCTTCACAGCTTACTGAACCTTATCAAACTTCGAATGTCAGATACTTGATGCGAGGGAGTCAGACAGCGTGAGATAAGTTTCGTTGTCAAAAGGGAAACAGCCCAGATCTACAACTAAGGTCCCTAAGTACAAGTTAAGTGGTAAAGGATGTGCCAATGCTAAGACAACCAGGATGTTGGCTTAGAAGCAGCCACTCATTCAAAGAGTGCGTAATAGCTCACTGGTCGAGTGAGGGTGCGCCGAAGATTACCGGGGCTAAAACTTGTCACCGAAGTTTAGGGATGCAGCTTGCTGCATCGGTAGAGGAGCAATGTATGCGGGCAGAAGCGATATCGAAAGGGGTCGTGGACTGCATACAAGAGAGAATGCCGGCATAAGTAGCGAGAGCAAAGTGAGAATCTTTGCCGTCGAATGCCTAAGGTTTCCTGGGGAAGGTTCGTCCTCCCAGGGTAAGTCGGGACCTAAGCCGAGGCCGAAAGGCGTAGGTGATGGACAACAGGTAGATATTCCTGTACCGCCAAATGACGTCTAAATGAGGCAATGACACAGTAGGATAGTCGATCCGCGGCGTTGGATTGCTGCGGCCAAATCATGAGGCTGACGCGTAGTGAAGTACGCGCGTCGTAAGGCTGGGTGATGACGGGGAGTGAAAACTAGTAGCGAAGTCGATGAATTCACACTGGCGAGAAAAGTTGCTAAATATGTTGTGAGGCGCCCGTACCGCAAACCGACACAGGTGGGCGAGGAGAAAATCCTAAGACGGACGGGAGAACCCTTGTTAAGGAACTCTGCAAAATGACCCCGTAACTTCGGGAGAAGGGGAGCCTGCTCTGCAGGCCGCAGTGAAGAGGCCCAAGCGACTGTTTACCAAAAACACAGGTCTCTGCTAAATCGAAAGATGAAGTATAGGGGCTGACGCCTGCCCAGTGCTGGAAGGTTAAGGGGAGCTGTTAGCGCAAGCGAAGCGGGGAACTTAAGCCCCAGTGAACGGCGGCCGTAACTATAACGGTCCTAAGGTAGCGAAATTCCTTGTCGGGTAAGTTCCGACCCGCACGAATGGCGTAACGACTTGGGCGCTGTCTCAACAGGGGACCCGGCGAAATTGTACTATACGTGAAGATGCGTATTACCCGCGACTGGACGGAGAGACCCCGTAGAGCTTTACTGTAGCTTGATATTGGAATTCGGTAATTTATGTACAGGATAGGTGGGAGACTTGGAAACATGGGCGTCAGCTCATGCGGAGTCAACCTTGGGATACCACCCTTGAATTATTGGGTTTCTAACACCAGACCGTAATCCGGCTGGTGGACAGTGTCAGGTGGGCAGTTTGACTGGGGCGGTCGCCTCCCAAAATGTAACGGAGGCGTTCTAAGGTTCCCTCAGGATGGTTGGAAATCATCCATAGAGCGTAAAGGTAGATAGGGAGCTTAACTGCGAGACAGACATGTCGAGCAGATACGAAAGTAGGACTTAGTGACCCGGCGGTTGAGTATGGAATTGCCGTCGATTAACGGATAAAAGTTACCTCGGGGATAACAGGCTTATCTCCCCCAAGAGTTCACATCGACGGGGAGGTTTGGCACCTCGATGTCGGCTCGTCACATCCTGGGGCTGTAGTCGGTCCCAAGGGTTCGGCTGTTCGCCGATTAAAGTGGCACGCGAGCTGGGTTCAGAACGTCGTGAGACAGTTCGGTCCCTATCCATCGTGGGCGTAGGATATTTGAGAGGCTCTGCCCCTAGTACGAGAGGACCGGGGTGGACGTACCTATTGTGCATCAGTTGTCACGCCAGTGGCACAGCTGGGTAGCGAAGTACGGATTGGATAAACGCTGAAAGCATCTAAGCGTGAAACCAGCCTCAAGATAAGATATCCCTAAAGAGAAATCTGAGTAAGGCCCCTTGTAGACCACAAGGTTGATAGGTCGGGTGTGTAAGCGCAGTAATGTGTTGAGCTGACCGATACTAATAGGCCGAGGGCTTCAATCTAATACAATTGAACCACTAACCTGATGATAATTCAGCAACTCTTAAAGCTATGCAGTTGTGAATGTGCGACAGGCGCAAGCCTGCGACCTTCAACAATTACCGGTGTCTATGGCGATGAGGTCCCACCTGTTCTCATACCGAACACAGAAGTTAAGCTCATCCGCGCAGATGGTACTTGGCTGGACACGGCCCGGGAGAGTATGTCGACGCCGGTTTCCAAAACAAAAACGCTCAACATCAGTTGGGTGTTTTTGTTTTGTACACGACGGAAATGATTTTCCGTGGACAGCCAAGTAAACGATCTGCGGAGGGAAAATCAGCGACCGTACGGATAGTTTTATTAAAACGCGGAGTACGGGAGCGGAAAGATTTTCCCGACGCAAAAGGAATACATCGCGTGATGGGCGAGCCACGCGCCGCACATTTTGCGGCGCAGCGAAGAAGAGCGCGATGTATGACGCGGACACGTGCCCGGGAGAGTATGTCGACGCCGGTTTCCAAAAGAAAAAACTCGCACGTTTGTGTGAGTTTTTTCTTTTGCAAAAGATGTGTGAAAAAGCACACCCGCGAGGGAAAATGAGAGAAGGCGCGGATAGTTTTGTTAAAAACGCGGAGCGCCTGAACGGCTTGCATTTTCCCGCAGCGGAAAGGAGTGACTACGCGCAAGGCAAGACGACGCCGCGGCTGCGGCGTGGGCGAAGAGAAGAGCAGATCACGACGCGTCGACGCCGGTTTCCAAAACAAAAACACTCAACATCAGTTGGGTGTTTTTGTTTTGTACACGACGAAAGTGATTTTTCTAACGTTTCCTTGTTCGCAGACGAAACTACGCGCCGCTCAGCCAAACGGCGGTACAACCGCCTCTTGCAAGTCGCGGTGCGCTTTGGGGTCCTCGCCGAAAGTATTTTCGGTGGGGTAACTTGTGGGGTCCCCGGTAGGAGGGGGTGCAATACTCCCATGTTAGGGGACGTGAGGTTTATTAAACTTTATCCTCTAACTTCAGCTTGGGAGAGGAAAATTTTTCTCAAACAAGAGGACAAGGAGTGTTTCTTATATGTTGGGGACGGAGCAAAAAAGACATAACACGCGAGGCAACTCGCGTGTTATTAAAACGAAGTTCTCTTTTTTCCTCCGTCCCAAAGTGGGGGCGAAACGCCCCCACACCCCGATAAGGTGACGTGTTTTATAGGGGTGTTTTCAAATTCGTCCCGGAAAGGAGGGGGTAACAATATTCCTCGCGGGACGTGCGGTGGGGCTAGCCGGAGTTGCATGCTCCCTCTGAGAGAGGTTCAATACTTCCATGTCAGGGAACATTAACTCAGAAAACATAAATTACACTTTCTTCTTTAGAGGAGAAGAGAGACAAAGTAGCCTTTGTTGTCGGCGCGCATAAAAAATGTATTGGAAGTACGTTGTAATGCGATATGTACGTGCCGTCAGACTTTAGGAGAGCCGCGGCGGAGTGCGGCTATGGCTTCGTCAAGGGCTTTGCGCGCGTTTTCAAGCGCTGCGGCCACGTCTGACGCGTCATCGTGCATTATGTTTGTCCTGCCGACGAGGTAATCTATGCTCACGTCAAAGAAGTCCGCAAGGCGTATAAGAGCGTAACTGTCGGGATTTGTCTTTCCGGTTTCGTAATTTGAGAGCGTGCGCTGATCTATTGCGGTCGCCTTAGCTACGTCGGACTGCCTCAGATCGCGGTCTTCGCGCAGATCTTTGATTCTGTTGGTACTCATATATTTCTAGGATAATGCTAAATACCATAATTATTTTTGACGTACCAACATTATTATGATAAATGTTATCTGTACTAAAATACTGATACAAATACTAAAGACGGGATTAAATTTCCGTCGCAAAGGGGAAGGATATGAAAAGCAAGACATTAAAAACCGCGGTTGTTGCCATTTTGCTTGTGTTTGCAATATGCTCATCTCTAGTTGTTTTTGCCGCTTGCAACGAAGAAGGCGGCGACGGCAGCTCGTAGATGACGTCCGAGGAGCTTTTCGCGTTTTACCGGCAGAAAATCATCGATATGAGGTATTCTGTTGCCTTGGAATATAAAGGAACTCCCTCAGATGATGAAAGCGGTATAAGTCAGGAATGGTATATCCACGGCAATATAGACGTATATTCAGAGGACGAAGTAGAGGTGATGATGCTTACAAGCGAAGACGATCTTGACAAAATGATCAGCGCACTTTGCAACGAGGCGAAAGTGTCGGACTTTGAAGAGTTTAATGACATGCTGAATGCGGTAGGCAAGAAAATGATTGTAAACAGGTACGTTCTTGTGGGCGGCACGGCGGCGGCGGTGGACGCGCTTGCCGCGGGCTGAGAGCGAGGGCGGCAAATGCAGATTGGTATTGAAAATAGTTCCGAGGCGTGGTATAATTGCCGTAAGAATGCGGCAGAGGTCGCAAAAGGAGGTTTTGAGATGAAGTACGTATGCAACGTCTGCGGATACGTCTATGACGAGGAAGCCGGCGATCCCGACAACGGAATCGCTCCCGGCACGACCTGGGCGGAAGTCCCCGAAGATTTCACATGCCCGCTGTGCGGAGTCGGCAAAGACGAGTTCTCGCCCGAAGAGTAAAAAATAACGTGTTTACACCGTAACGCCCGCTTCAAGCGGGCGTTACGTCGTTTGTCGGACCGGAGCAGATTTCATTTGGCATGCAAAATTCCTTGTCGGGGGACTTTGCCGTCCGGCGCGCCGAAGGAAAACCGCGCTGCTGTGCGCTCCGGATGCATTCGACGTTTTGCGACATTTGCGCATTGCTCAAAGAGTGCTAAAACGCCGGGTGCCGGATTCTCCCGCAAAACTTGCGCCGTCTGTCGGCGCCGTGGCGGCGTCAGGCGAACTGCCGCGGCTTGGTACACGATAAGTGTTTCACACGGAAGCGTCTGCGGAGAAATGCCGCAAGAGGTCGCAGCACAAGCGTTGTAATGATAATGAGCAGGAGCATTGCGGTACACGATTAGTGTTCAATCGGCAGAGTGCGTCAGCATCGGGAAGGCGGCGTGCGCCGCCTTCAGAACAGCACGGGTTGAATCTGTTTGCCTTCCAGTGCGGCTTCGCAGGTTTCTCTTATGCGTGATGTGTCCGCAATGAGCGAGTTTGACTTGACGGCGGGCGCGTCCTGCGAGAACGGCACAAAGTACACGTTGCGTGTATTGAGCAGGATGCCGATATTTTTCGCGTTTGCGCCGAGGGCGTCGTTTGAGGATATGGACAGCACGACGGGACGGTTGTTGCGCAGTTGAGCCTTGACCGCCATGGTGACGGGCGTATCCGTGATGCCGTGCGCGATCTTCGCCAGCGTGTTGCCTGTGCACGGGGCGACGAGCATGAGTTCCAGCCCGCGCGAGGTGCCTATCGGCTCCGCTTCCGGTATGGTCGTGATCGGGTCTTTGCCCGTCTTTTCCTTTATTACGGCGCGGAATTCTTCCGCCTTGAAGAAGCGCGTGTCGAGTTTTGCGGTATTGAAGCTGAATATCGGCGTGATGTCGAAGCCGCTTTCAACGAGGTCGTCCACGGCTGCGAGCAGATTAGCGAACGTGCAGAAAGAGCCTGTCACGGCAAGTCCGATCTTTTTCATGCCGTCACCTCCAGGATGTATTCTTTCATTGCGGCGGCTGCGCTTTCCGGAGAGCATTTTGCAGGGACGGCGGGGTATATCTCCGCGTCAAGTCCGAGGTTTTTCAGCATGGCGAGATTCAGCCCCGGTTTGCTCGCAAGGTCGATATATACGGCGTCGTGCCGCATGGCGAGCGCGCGGTCGTCGGATATGACCTTGTCGGGGACTGTATTCACTATGACGTCGTAGAGCGAAAGGTCGGCAGAGGAGGCGGTCGTCACACGGTGCGCAAACGCGCCCGCGGGACGGGGAGAGGCGCCTGTCGCCACGTCTGTTGCGACGCCGAGCCTGTCCAGAATGCGGCATACCGCCGCTCCCGTGCGCCCGAAACCGATGACCAGCACGCGCATATGTTCGAGCGACAGCATGCTGTGCCCGATGATGATGCCGAGCGCGCCTTCCGCCGTGAGTCTTGCGTTGGCCGCCTGAAACTTTTCGTCCGCAAGCATGCGGCACACGCGCAGTTTTTTGCACTGCGCAAGGGTTTCCGCGCCCTCGTCCAGCTTTCCGCAGACAAGCGTTTCGCCCTCGCGGACGTTGTCGAGCCTTTCGGCGGAGAGCACAAGATTGGGCGCGAATATATGCGTGTTTACAAGCGGGCGCAAGCCTTCGAGCTGTTTTTTGAGGAAAAACATCCTCTCGTCGGTTTCGTAAACGATAAATTCTCCCATAACCGCCTCCATACCGTATCCTATGCGTGCTTGCAAGACGGGTGTGAGTAGGATTTCCGCGGCGGATACGGACAGCGCGCCGCCGCGGCGCGGAACGCGGAACGGGAGGGGAACGCGGCTGCGGAAACGGCCGCCGGGCGCGGAAAATATGGCGAAAAGCCGCGCAGCTGCGCATAATACGGATAGCAGAGCGGAAAGCGGACTGCCGCGCACGGCGCTGCGGAATCATGCGCCGTATGACGTTTCGCATTATCCGCGTGCGGCATAGGATAAGGCAGGGAGGAAAGGTATGGAAAGATATTTTCTCGGCGGAAATACCGCATACGGATTCAGAAGTTTCTACGACAGCGAACTGGCGCGCATGGACAACGTGATCCTCATGAAGGGCGCGCCCGGAACGGGCAAGAGCACGCTGATCAAGTCCGTTGGCGCGGAATGTGCAAAACGCGGGCTGGATCACGAGATATGGTACTGTTCGGGCGACCCGGAGAGCGCGGACGGGATATACGTCAAGGCACTCGGCGCGGCGGTTGTGGACGCGACTTCTCCGCACCCGTGCGAAGTGGCATTGCCCGTGATACGCGAACGTATAGTCGATATGGCTGCCGCCATGGACCGTGCCGCCGTACTGCCTGCCAAAAAAGAAATAATAGAGCTGATAAATGTCAAAAAAAGATGTTATTCGCGTGCATATGACAAGTTAAAGTCCGCTTTCTGTCATTATATGCGATCCGAGGAGGCGTACGCGAAGAAGGCGGATATTGTCGCCGTGCGCCGCGCGGCGGCGGCTTTCGCGCTTGCGGAAACGGACTGCGTTAGCGGTGGCAGTCAAGGACGCAATGCGTTCTCGAAGGCGATCACGCCGAACGGGATCGTCGCCTTCTACGACTATCTTGCGGGGCGGAGAGTGTATATGCTGGACGGCGGCGAACACGCTGCGCACGTATTTCTCTCGGAGGCGGCGAAACTCATCCCGGGAGGAACGGTGCTGCACCATCCGCTCCTGCCGGAGAGGGTGGAGTCCGTATTGTGGAAAGGGTGCGCCCTGACCGCGGACGCGGGGCCGTTTGCCGCCGCGGCGGACAGGATAGAGCTTGAGCCGGGAGCGGCGGAGGACGGAGAGGAGCTCGCGCTGAGCCGCGCGGAGATAAAAGCCGCCGTCGCGGAACTTGCGGAGGCGAAACTCGCCCACGCGGAGATCGAAAGGCTGCACGCCGTGGGCATGGATTTCTCCGTGACGGAGGGCATCGCGCGGAAAGTCAGGGAGATGATCTTCGGCTGAAAAGCGCGGACAAAACGTCAAAATGCCGAAAACGCTTGTTTAATGCCGAAACATGACGGTTTAACAGCGTTTTCGGCGGTTTGCTGCGGAGAGCCGCCGTCTGCCGGGAGCGTCCGGTCAATGCAGGCAAAGGGGGTGCGAAGAGGTGACAAAAGAGGAATTTTGCTATATAATGGGCGCATGAAAGAAAAAACGACAAGGGACGGAGCCGCCCCGGAAAAGAGCGGCGCAGCCGCGCGCGGCGCGGCGGAACGCGGGACCAAACGCACTCGCGGCGCGAAAAAGCAAAAAACTTTCTCTCTGCCGCATTATCTGCTGCTCATGGCGGTGTGCGGAGTGCTCAGGCTCAGATTCGGAGCGAGATCCGTGCTGTCCGAAAGTTTCCGCGGGCAGAAGAAAAAAGGCGCGATGCTGGTGCTGTCCAACCATGTTTCGCCTTTCGATTTCGCGTGGTTCACCACGCCCTTCCTGGGCAGGAAAGTCAGCTTCGTCGTCGCGGAAACGATGAAGTATTCCCAGCCCGTGTTCGCGCGGCTGATAGACGGGTACCGCGCGATAGTCAAGAAGCAGTTCTATGCCGATTACACCTGTATAAAGAACATCAAACGATATCTGGACTCCGGAGTGTCCGTCATTCTGTGTCCGGAGGGCAAGGTGAGTGCGGACGGACGCACCGCGCCCATGGCTTTTTCCACCGCGAAGCTGGTGAAGTGGCTGGGGTATCCCGTGGCGTCGTGCGTGATAAGCGGCGCGGGGCTGACGCGTCCCAAATGGGCGCACTCCTCCCGCACCGGCGGAGTGGTGTGCACGATGGACATGATGATGAGTGCGGAGGAAACCAGGACGCTTTCAGCGCGCGAGGTCATGGACAGGATTACGGCTTCTCTCGCGCACAACGAGCACGAATGGCAGGAAAGGACGGGCAGGGTATACGACGGCAAGAGGTATGCCGAAGGGCTCGAAAACGTGCTGTACCGCTGTCCCGCGTGCGGAGAGGAGTTCGCCATGCACGCCGCAGGTAATGCGGTGATGTGCGGAAAATGCGGCTTTTCGGCGGTATATTCGAGGACGGGCAGGATCCTGCCTGCATGGCGGACGGGCACGGTGTGCCCCGACCGCATAGACCGCTGGTACGACGCGATACGCGAGAGTGTGAGAAGGGAAGTCGCTTCGTCCGGTTTCGCCCTCAGCGAAAAAGTTCGCCTCATGGCGGTCAACGAAAAGGGCAACGGCTATGTCCGTGCGGCGGAAGGAACGCTCTCCCTCGACAGGGAAAACCTCGTTTTCCGCGCGGACGCGGACAAGGAAAAGGCGGAGAACGCGCCCGATTCCGTGACCGTCCCCGTGCGCAATCTGCCCACCGCCGCCACGCTGCCCGGAGTGTCGCTCGACATAAGCGGCGACGGATTCGTGTACCGTGCGGTGTTCCTGTCCCGTCCGGCTTCGACAAAATTCGCGCTGGCGCTGGAAGTCATGGCGGAGGAGGAGAACGCCGTCCGCTGAGGAGGAAGAGGGAGTGCTGCAGGCGGTTTCCGCGGACGCGTACGGACGCGTCCGCTTTTTTAATGTTCGGAAACATAAGTTAATTATAGTTGTCGGTATTCGGGCGCGGCGGCGCGCATGATATAGTAATGATGTATCTTTATATCTCGCGCTTATACGCGCGCGGAGGAGAAAGGGGTTTATGAGAAAGAGTGGGAAACTGGTGCTGTTGATGCTTCTTGCCGTCATTCTCGTCGCGGCCCTCGTCGCATGCAACTACGGCGAAACAGGGCAGAACGGCGGTACGCCGGGCGACGGCGGCGGCGATACTCCGGCGACGGCTCAGCCTTACGGTCTGACATTCGACGTGCTGAAAGGGGATTCCGCCTTCGACAAAGCGGTCATAGGCGACTTCGACGTGACGCGCGACGTGGTCGGCTATGTGCTCATGAAGACGGGCGACAACGCCCCCGTCAGGACGGGGAGCGGATTCGCCGTTTCGACGGACATGATCGCGGCGGAGGAGCTTGCCAAGCTGAACGAGCCCGGAACGCAGGTGGTCGAAGTGTCGTACAACTACGACGAGGACACCGTGCTGACAGGCAAGTTCACGGTGAATCTCATGTCCCCGGCGACGCAGTCCGCCGAGGTCGCGCTCAGCGTGGGAGAAGGCGCGCGCGTATCGGGCGGCGGCGCGAAGCAGTCCGCGGACGATCCTTCCGTGTGGACGGTGTCGCTCGGACTCGGTGCGTCGTATTCTTATGACGAGTTCGTCTCCAGATTCGTGCTTTTCGCACCTTCGGGACAGGCGCTTTCGCATTATACATACGGTGACGGGCAGACCTTCGGGGCGGGCGATACGCTCGTAGTGGAGGAGGGGATGACGCTCACCGCGGTCTACACATCCACCTACGTCAACGTCGTGTTTGACCTCAACGCGCCCGACAACTGCTGGGACGAGGGCGGCGCGCCCGCCGCACCCGAAACGGCGCAGGTCGCGCTCAACGGCACCGTGCCGCGTCCCGCGTCGCAGAATTATACGAGTCCGAGATACACGCTGCTCGGCTGGTCGGTTGACGGCACGGCGGCGAACCTCTGGAATTTCTCCGTCAGACTCTCTTCGCAGACCGACGTCCGCGGCACGCTCACGCTCTATGCCGTATGGACGGAAAAATCCGCTACCGCTTCCGTGCGTCTCTCCGGCGGCACGTTCGCGGATTCGCTCGACGGCATAGACGGGCTCACGGACACCTCCGGACTCAAGGCGGCGGTGCCTGCCGTGACATACGGCGAGAACGGCAAGATAGACAGCTTCGCCGTGAGCGGCATCGCATACGGGGATACTCTCTCCGACTATTATGCCGAATTCGCCCTCACCTCGGGCGGCACTCCCGTTGCGGTCGCGCTTGCCGACCTTCCCAAGCTCATCACCAAGAGCGCGATGTACCGCTGCGCCGGACTCTGGAAGGACGCCTTGTACACCGAGAACGCGCTTACGGCGAAGATCTCTTCATCCTCCCTCACCGTATATGTGGAATGGGACATCATCGACGGCAATGTCGACGACGAATATTACAACCTCACCTACAACTTTGTCCTCAAACCCGACAACACTTACATGATCACCGCCAAAGACCGGACGGCGGAGGTGCTGTACATCCCCGGCGAATACAACGGGCTTCCCGTGACCGAGATCGCGGCAAGCGCTTTCAGCGGTATGTCGCAGGTGACCAAGGTCGACTTCTCCGAGGCGTCCGGACTCGTCAAGATAGGCGACAGCGCGTTCTTCGCGTGCACTTCGCTCGCCGCGGTCGACGGGACGGACTCGCTCGGCGCGCTCACCACGGTGGGAGCGGACGCGTTCTACGCCACGGCGTGGATCAACAACCGTTCCGCAGGCGAGGACGCGATGCTCGGCGGAGTGCTCGTCAAATTCGGCGGAAGCTACGGCACCGCCGGTGCGGCGGATCTCACCGACGCGCCTTACGTCTATATCGCGGCTAATGCGTTCAGCGGCTGCAACTTCTCATCGGTAGTGCTGCCCGCCGGCGTGAAGGGTATAGACAACAACGCGTTCAGCGGCTCTTCTCTCGAGGGAGGCGTCACGGCTGCCGGCACCGGGATCGAATATATCGGCGTCGACGCGTTCGAAGGCTCGCTGTTCGTGAGCAATATTTCCTCCGACATCGTCATCGGCAACGTGTTCTACCGTGCGGCTAATCCCGCAGCGGTCGGATCCTCTGTCACCGTGCCTGCGTCGGTCACGGTCATAGCGGATCAGGCGTTTGCCGGCTGCACCAACATTTCCGACATCACGTTCGAGTCCGAAGAAACGATCGTGTCCGTGGGCAGGAACGCTTTCCGCGGCACGGCGTACGCAAACGGCGACGAGGACGGCTTCGTGATCGTCAACGGTATCCTTGCCGGATACTTCGGTTCGGCTTCCACCGTCGTCGTGCCCGACGAGGTGCGTACGGTCGGGGCTTATGCCTTCGGCAGCGGAGTGCGCAACGTGGTGTTCCGCTCCACTTCGCAGCTTGAGAGCATAAGCGATTACGCGTTCGCGGGAGCTTCGTCGCTTCTGCGCGTCGCGATCTACAAGAACGATCTCTCGCTCCTCACCCTCGGCGTCGCGCCTTACGCTTTCGCAAACGCGGCCGGTACGGGGACGGCAAGCGCCGGTATGGGGCTTTACATCGCTTCCGAACTCCGTGACCAGATCGCCGAAAAGGGCGGCGCGCTCGCCTATCTCGCGGCGCAGAGCAAAGTGTTCGACTCCTCTTACGCCGCGACATCCCCCGTCGCCATCAACTCCGACGTGTTCACGCGCCATTACGTGGCGTCCGACGACGGCAGCTTCGGCGCGGAGGACTTCATCGCCGCATGGGGCGCGTCCGTCGTGACGGACGACGAAACCCAGACGCAGACGGTCATCGTGTCAGACGGCGTGTCTGTGACACGCGACGGCATCACCGTCAACGAGGACTATCCGCTCACCGTCGAAGAGCTGGAAGCGAGCCTTGCCGCCGCTCAGTTCTCCTCTGCGGGACAGCAGGAAATGTACGGTTCGATGACCGTGAGCTACGGCGGAAATCAGCTGACCTATCCCTACATCATCCACGCCGCCATCGACGAGGCGTCGTTCAAAATGGACGATATGTACAAGTTCGATTCCTCCGGCAGACTCGTGTTCTACAACACACAGCAGGAGTTCGACGCTTCCGGTTCGATGCGCTTTGACTACAAGCAGCTCTCCGTCGGCGGAAAGACCGGGGCCGCGGGACTGACCAGCAGCGTGCCGCTTTCTTCCGCGGGCATCGCTGTCACCGGATATCAGAGTTCCGTCGGCGAATACAAGGTCGCGGACGGACAGGGACTCACTGTCACATACGACTATTACGGCACGACGTATACCAAGGCGTTCGACTTCGTCGTCAAATCTCCGAGCATCGCGAGCCTGCGCCAGACCTCCGCGGCGGTGCTGCCTCTCGGCGTCACGGCTTCGGATTACTATTCGCAGATCACCTTCGACGCGGTCTACGACGACGGCTCGACGCAGTCGTACGATCTTGACGACGCTACAGTCGTGTCCGTAGGCGGCAGCGCGGCAACGACTCTCGACACATCCGTGGCGGGAGTGTACACCGCGGTCATAGAGTTCCGCCCCGCGACAAGCAGCGTGCCCACGCAGGGGACGATAGTCTATGCGGTGGAACTTGTGCCCATCTACGAACTTTATACGTTTGAATTCCATCCGTATGAAGGCGGCGCGAAGGACGGCATAGCCGGTACGGCGACCATCACCGCCGCAAGCGGCAACCGTTCGCTCTACGTTCTGCCTTCCGAGGCGACGGACGATGACGGCAACGTGTACACCGTGACGGCAATAGGCGCGAACGCCTTTGCCGGCAAGTCCGCGCTCACCACGGTCTATCTGCCTTCTTCCGTCACGGAGATAGGCAGCGGCGCGTTTGCGGAGTGCACCTCTCTTGCCGATCTGCTCGGCTTCGACTACGATACCGCGGCGGCGTCTCAGCCGTCGGTAGACTTCTCCGACGTGCGCATCACGGATGAGCACCGCGAGGGCGCGGCGCCCGTCGCCATCCTCAACGTCAACGACTACGCGCTTTCCGAGGACGTCATCACCTTCCCGTACGCGGTGAGCTATGACGGCACGATCACGCTCGACCAGCTCTCCGAGTCGATGAGGGCGCACTATACGGACGACGCGGTGATCACGGCGACTTACACGCTTTCGTTCAGCGTTTCTTCCGACGCGGCGGACGACATTGCCGCCAGACTCGGCGGTTATGACGGGACGGTGCGCATACCCGCAAACGGCGGTACGGTGCTGCCCGCGTTCAGCGAGCTTTACACAGCGCTGAGCGGCGTCGTTACCGTCGAGCTTTACGAGGCGGAAGTGCTCGGCATCGACGCGTTGGTCAGCAGGATAGAGATCGAAAACACCGCGGACGTACGTCCCGAATACACGTCAAGGACAGGCAGTGTGACGGTCGTCGGCAAAGCGGCGACGGAAGGCAGCGTGGCGTACATACCCGAAACCTTGTACGGAGTGTGGGAAAGCGGCGAGGACAGGACGTCCGTTTACACCGTGACAGGGCTCGGTGCCGGTGTGTTCGCCGACATCCGCGACATCACGGCGGTTTACGTTCCCCAGACTGTGATAGAGCTTGCCGACGGCAGCCTTGACAGGGTGTTCGACGGCGCGGGATACTCGACGCTGGTGTACATGTATGCGGACGCGGATTCGCTGATCAGACCCCACACGGTGGGCGTGTCAAACGAGCCGTTCCCGGTGAGCGTCACGACCGTGGGCGACAGAGCGTTCTATAACTGCGCGGCTCTTACGGTGAACTTCTCGACGGCGATCGATCTCATCAGCATAGGCAACGAAGCGTTCTACGGATGCATTTCGCTCGATTCGCTCGAGTTCGGCACGGGCGCGGTGCTCAACACCATAGGCTTTGCCGCCTTCGCATCGAGCGGCGTGACGACCGTCAACCTCGGCAACACGCGCATTAAGGACATCGCGGCAAGTGCGTTTGAGGGCTGTGCAAGCCTAACGATGCTCGTTCTGCCCGCGGCGGTGACTACGATAGGCGCGAACGCGTTCAACAACTGTTTCGCGCTCGCAAACGTTTCCTTCACGGGCGACGGGAACAACATCGCGTGGATAGGAGCCTTCGCCTTCCACAACTGCGCGTTCTATCCGGACGACGTGAAGGCGCACTGCACGCCGGATTGCAACACCGCTGCCAACGCCTTTGACAACTGCGCGCCTCGCGCGTGAGCGGCGAGCGGCTGGTTGAATGACCGATACGCCACCCAAAACACGACGAAACAGCGCTCATCCGAGCGCTGTTTTCATTTGCGGATTGTGCGATTGGTGTCGGGATTTTACGGTCTGCTCCGCATCGGTTTCCGCCTCTTTCAGTGCGGATATGCCGCCCCTTGCCGCACACGGAGTGGATGCGAATGCGGGGAGAGTAAAAAATTTATCTGCAGGAATGCGGTCATTTTGCGAAAATGCTGTTTCCGTGCTGGTCGATGCCGACGATGACGGGGAAGTCCCTGACTTCCATTCTGCGTATCGCTTCCGTGCCCAGATCCCCGTACGCCGCCGTATGTACGGATACCATGGCTTTTGCGTACAGTGCGCCTGCGCCGCCTATGGCGCAGAGATACAGTGCGCCGTTGCGCTTTATCGCATCGTAAACGGCAGGGGAGCGGTCGCCTTTGCCCACCGTTGCACGCACTCCCGCATCGTAAAGCGCAGGGGCGTAAGAGTCCATACGTCCCGACGTTGTGGGACCTGCGCCCTTGGGATTGCCGTTTTTGTCAAAGCACGGACCGACATAGTACACGGTCTCGCCCGATAAATCTACGGGTAGAGGCTCATCTGCCGCAAGACAGCCTGCCATGCGCTTGTGCGCGGCGTCGCGCGCCGTGTACATCGCACCGTTCAACATGACGTAATCGCCAGCCGTAAGAGTTGCGGCGGCTTCGGCGGAAATGGGCAGTGTGATATGCTTAAATCCTTGTTTATCGTTCATATAAGAGTTTATCCCTCGTTATTTATCTGTTTAACGGCCGGTTGAGTGATGTTATGTCGGTATGTGCGGTTCCGGTTGCGGCATGATCCGCCGCGCTGCGGCCGTAGAATACACGGTGAGTCCGTCTGACGGCGGAGCGCGTGAAGCGCGTCACAGTTCGGCGTGTCCCAGCCGCATTGCGTTGCATTGTATGTTGACGGCGACGGGCAGAGACGCTATGTGGGTGGGGAATTTGCCGCAATGCACCGCAAGCGCCGTTGTGTCGCCTCCGAAACCCTGCGCGCCTATGCCGAGCGCATTGATGCGTTCAAGACACCACCTTTCGAGGGCGGCAAGTTCGGGGTCATCGGCAGGCGTGCCGACGGGGCGGAGCAGCTGGCGTTTTGCCGTTTCCATGGCCTTTTCCGCCGTGCCTCCTATGCCGACTCCCACGATGACGGGAGGGCAGGGGTTCGCGCCCGCAAGGCGCACGGCTTCCACGATGCTGTCCTCTACGCCTTGCATTCCCGCCGACGGAGTGAGCATGAACAGCCGCGACATATTCTCGCTGCCGAAGCCTTTCGGCAGAAAGTCGAGTGTGAGTCCGTCGCCGGCGACAAGGTCGATATGCACTATCGCGGGAGTATTATCCTTGGTGTTCACGCGCGTGAGAGGATCGAGCACGCTCGCCCGCCAGCCGCATTCGGCGTATCCGATGCGCACGCCTTCGTCTATCGCGTCCGTGAGCAGACCGCCTGTGACGTGCACTTCCTGTCCCAGCTGTACATAGAACACCGCCATGCCCGTATCCTGGCACACGGCGAGATCCTCTCTCTCCGCGGTGTCCGCGTTTTCGATCAGCATCGACAGCGCGAATCGCGCCGCGGAGCCGCTCTCCTTTGCAAGGCAGTCCTCCAGTGCTTTTTTGCACGAGGGGGTGAGCCTGCCGCACGCGCGTACGCATTCGCGCACGGCGTTTACGATTTGTTCGTATGTGATTTCTCTCATAAGCAGATTATAAAGCCGCCTTTGCCGTTTTTCAAGTTTTCGGAGGGAAGTCGCTTGATTTATGCGCGCGTTTATATTAGTCTTATCTCATGGATTACATGAAAGAATCGCTCAAAAAGCACTATGAATGGAAAGGCAAGCTCGAAGTTTCCCCGCGCGTAAAGACGGATTCGCGCGAAGCGCTTTCGCTCGCGTACACCCCCGGCGTCGCCGCGCCGTGCCTGGAGATAGCCAAAGACGGGAGCAAAGTCTACGACCTCACCCGAAAATGGAACACCGTCGCCGTCGTCACGGACGGCAGCGCTGTGCTCGGACTGGGCAATATAGGTCCTCTTGCCGGCATGCCGGTCATGGAAGGGAAGTGCGTGCTCTTCCGCGAATTCGCCGGAGTGGACGCCGTACCCGTGTGCCTTGCCACGCAGGATACCGAAGAGATCATCTCCACCGTCAAGAACATCGCGCCGAGTTACGGCGGCATCAACCTGGAGGACATTTCCGCGCCGCGCTGTTTCGAGATAGAGCGCAGACTCAAGGAATTGTGCGACATACCCGTGTTCCACGACGATCAGCACGGGACGGCGATCGTGCTGGCCGCCGCGCTCGAAAACGCACTTAAAGTGGTCGGAAAGGAGCTTTCAACCGCGCGTATAGTTATCAACGGCGCCGGAAGCGCAGGAATCGCCATAGCGGAATTTCTGCTTGCGGCAGGCGCGGGCGACATCGTCGTATGCGACAGGGCGGGAGTGCTTACGGAGGACGGGGACGTGTTCAACTCCGCGCAGACCGCGCTCGCCGCAAAGACGAATCCGCGCGGCGTCAAGGGCACGCTCGCGGACGCGGTAAAGGAGGCGGACGTGTTCGTCGGAGTCAGCGCAAAGGACGTGCTGTCCGCGGATATGGTGCGCTCCATGGCGGGCGGCGCAGTCGTGTTTGCGATGGCGAATCCTTCTCCGGAGATCATGCCTGACGTCGCTCTCGCAGCCGGCGCGCGCATAGTGGCGACGGGCAGGAGCGATTTTCCCAACCAGATCAACAACGTGCTTGCATTCCCCGGCATATTCCGCGGCGCGCTTGACGCGCGCGCAAGCGACATCAACGAAGAGATGCAGATAGCCGCGGCACACGCGCTCGCGCGGCTGGTCGGCGACGACGAGCTGAGCGAGACGCACATCCTTCCCGAAGCGTTCGATCCGCGCGTCGCTCCGGCGGTCGCACGGGCGGTGAAAGCCGCCGCAGAGCAAAGCGGCGCAGCAAGAATATGATTTTTATTGCGGGGGAATTTTTCCCCGCACCCTACAATATCTCCGATGTGACGCGGATTTATTAAAGTTTGAGTTTCACGCCCGCTGATTTATCGTTTTTCCCTAATATATGGCACGGCGGCAGGATATTTTTCTTCCGAGAGGCGGAAGCGGACTCTCAGAGCGTCCAGCCGCATGACGTAGAGCAGTACGCATGCGACCGCCACCGAGAGCGACGCCTGCACCGCGTCCGCCGGAAGAGCTGCGAGGGCGGACACCGGAGTGCCGTATATGAAGGAATTGCATATAAAGTAGCCCAGCATCATGAACGCGCCGCCTGCAAGCATGGAAGCGCCTCCCGTGAGCGGAGCGAGGATTTTTCCGCGGTTCCGGGTGCGGAAAAGCCGCATCAGAAGTCCGCAGATAAGACCTTCCGCGCCTTTTATCACCAATGTGAAAAACATCGTCGCGGGGTACACGGCAAGGTCGGCGAAAAAGGAGCCGAGTCCTCCCGCGATCATCGCCGGGACGGGACCGAGGAGCGCCGCGGTGACGAATATCACCGTATCGCCGCAGTTGAAGAAGAAGTCCCCTGTGCGAAACCCCAGTACCACCGTCGCCGCCACCGTGAGCGCGGTCATCAGCGCGGTGAAAACGAGCTTTCTTGTGGGGAACGCGCGCTTTTTGAGAGTTGCTGCCTTTGACATGATTACCTCCGAAGGGCGGAGGAGAGAAACAAAAATCCTTTGCCGCGCGGCAAAGGAGAGACGCTATCCTCTCCCAATCTGACTTTACAGGCGGTTACGGGATCTCACCGTATCGGCTGATGGGGCTGTCGGACTCGTCCGCTTGCGCGGCATTACCGCCGGTTGGGTCAAAACCCACCCAAAGAATATCGTTGAAGTCATACTACCGCCGTCGGCGCGGTTTGTCAACATAAAGACGGATATTTCACTTTTTTCCGGGGAGTACGGTATCGGCAAACGCGCGCGCCGCCGCGGAGAGGCGGCGGTTTTTCAGCCGCACGAGTTCGCACCGCGTGTCGCACTCGCCGTCGGACAGCAGCGCGTGATGCAGCGTCATGCCGTGGCGGCGGTGGTTTGCGAATGTGGAAAAGGGGATCATCGTCGCGCCGATCCCGGTCTCCGCCAGCGCGATGCAAGTGGCTATCTCGTCGCATTGCACGGGCGCGCGGAGAGTCAGCCCCTGCCTTTCCGCTATGCGTGCGAGCATGGTCGTGTAACGATGCGTAAGAATGAGCGGCATAGAGAGCAACTCTGCATAATCCAATGTTGAAGGCAGCTTTTCGGCGGATAAAACCACCATTCTGTCATTGTGAATGATGTCCACTTCGTATGCCGGGCTGCCGGTGTAGGGCGTGCGCACAAGTGCGACGTCGCACGTTCCGTCCTCAAGCCGCGCAAGGAGAGCGGGAGTCGCCGCCTCGTATATCCTGACTGTCACGTCGGGGTGTTGTTCGGTGAAGACCTTCAGCACGTCGCGCAGTACGCCGGTGGCGAGCGACGGTGTGACGGCGACGTTGAGAGTGCCGCCCGCGGCGGTATCCGCACCCCTTGCGTCCGCGACGGCGACGTCCGCGAGTTCGACGATCTTAAGCGCGCGTGCGTACATTATTTTCCCGCTCTCCGTAAGCCGGAAATTGTGGTGGTCGCGCTCTATCAGCGTCACGCCGCATTCGGTTTCCAGCGCTTTCAGCTTTTTGCTGAGAGCGGACTGCGCAACGTAAAGTTTCCGCGCCGCCTGCGACACGCTTTCGCTCTCCGCCATGACTATGAAACTTCTCAGCGTACCTACATCCATTTCCCTTTCCGGCGGAGTCATCCGCCTCTCCTTTTTTGTATTCGGGCGCGCGTGCCCACGCACGCGCCGGCTGCGCTGTGCGCCGGATACTCCTCATTGCGGCGTTTTGTGCGCTTTTCCTCGTTTTCGGACGGTGTGCCGGCCATGCCCGTCCTCGACGGAATCTTCCGCCACGATTATATCATATCGAGATAACAAAGGCAATATTTTGATATATCCGATATAACACACAGTGTAGTATAATGTCATGGCGAAAGCGAACGGAGATGTGATTTCGTTATGAACAAGGATCTGACGCAGGGGAAACCGGCAAAAGTGCTGTGGCTGTTCTGCCTGCCAATTCTCATCAGCGCCGTATTCCAGCAATTTTACAATATGGCGGACAGCATTATCGCGGGCAAGGTGCTCGGTGAGAACGCTCTTGCCGCCGTCGGCGCGTCTTATCCGCTGACCACCATATTTATCGCCGTTGCGTTCGGGTTCAACCTGGGGTGCTCGGCGGTGGTGTCCAAACTGTTCGGAGAAAAGAACTACCGCGATCTGCGCGCCGGCGTGTCTACGGTAATGATCGCATCCGCCGTCATCGGCGCCGTCCTCACCGCCGTCGGACTCGGAGCGGGACGCGCCGTAATGGAACTTCTCGACACACCCGCCGACATAATGACGGACGCAATGACGTACCTTTACATTTATATCGGCGGTTTCATTTTCGTATTGATATACAATGTCTGCACAGGCGTGTTCTCGGCGCTGGGCGACAGCAGGACTCCGCTTTATTTCCTGGTGACGTCGAGTGTGGCGAACGTGGGGCTCGACCTCGTGTTCACGATGGTCGTTCCGCTCGGCGTCGCCGGGCTTGCGTGGGCGACTTTCATCTGCCAGGGACTTGCCGGACTCGTGTGCATGCTGACGATGTTCGGCAGACTGCGCAAACTCCCTTGCGCGGAGAAAGCCCCGGCGTTTTCTTTCAGACTGCTCGCCGACATGTTTTACGTCGCAATTCCCAGCGTGATCCAGCAATGCGTGGTGTCGGTCGGCAATCTGCTTATCCAGTGGCTCGTCAACGGGTACGGAGCTTCGGTGGTGGCCGGATACAGCGCGGCGATAAAACTCAACACCTTCCTCGTCACATCCGTCAACACCGTTTCGGGCGGACTCACCAATTTCGCCGCGCAGAATCTTGGCGCCGGACAGCTCAAACGTGCCAAAAGGGGTACCTATCTGGGGCTCGGTATGTCGCTTGCGATGGTATTGCCGTTCACGCTCCTTTATTCGCTTGCGCCGGAGGCGATGCTGTCGCTGTTCCTCGAAGAGAGCAGTGCCGCCGCTCTTGCGACGGGAGTCAGCTTCCTTGCGATAGTGCCGCCGTTCTATATGGTGGTGGGCAGCAAGGTGATGTTCGACGCAGTGCTGCGCGGAGCGCAGAGTATGGCGTCGTTCATGTTCGCCACGCTCACGGACCTCGTCATACGCGTCGCGCTGTGCTTCGCGCTCGATCCCGTGCTCGGCATCGAAGGCATATGGTGGTCGTGGCCGATAGGCTGGGGCGTGTCGACATGCATCTCCGCGGTGCTGTACTTCTCCGGCAGATGGTACAAATCTCCGCGCGCCCGCGCGAAATTCGCGGCTCTCGCCGCCGAAACCGGCGCAGATGCGGAAGCGGCGGCGCAGGATAACGCCGGTCCGCTTTCCGCAGGCTCTTCCGGAGAAACTGACGGTTTTGCCCCTGCCGCGGTTTCGTCTGCGGCGGACGGCGCGCAGACGGAACGCAAGACGTCCGGACGTAAAACCGGCGGAACGAAACACCGTTTTCTTCACGCTTGACCGAAACGCTTGCAAAACCGCGCGCGATATTGTAAAATAACACGGCAGCTCGGAAGCGTATCGAAGTGGTCATAACGAGCCGCACTCGAAATGCGGTGACGGGCAACCGTCCGCGAGTTCGAATCTCGCCGCTTCCGCCAACGTAAAAAGACCGCCTTGTGCGGTCTTTTTACGTTGGCGGAAGCACGAGATGGAACTTTGCGCATAACGTGCCGCACATTTTCATCCTGTACTGTATTGCGCAAAGTTCGGCGGCTTCGCCGCCTTCGCTTATGAGTGCTTGTGACAAGCGTTGTCGCATTTGCAAACGGAACACAATTGATGTCGCAGCCTTATGCGAACATCTCGCCGCGCGCTTGCATGAAAAGCGAGATTCTGCGCTCTGTGTCAGCTTTGTTAATTGGTAGAGAAATCCGAAGCTTCGAATTGTCGAAACAGGTCATCGGTTTTTTTAACGGCAATCTTGATCTCTTCGCGTGCAAATCTTTCAAGTTCGTTTTGCCATTCGTAGGAGAAAATTGGTTTATCAGAAATAAACTTTTGAGAGTAGTGTACAAACCACGAATTGCTCCATCTTCCGGCAATATTGTTATGCTCAATGAATTTATCTATTACTGACGTTTTGCTGTATTTTTTTATTGTGCTTTGAACGTAAATTTCACGAGGACTATTATTGGTATAATACAATTCGGCGTAAAAATAAAACTTTTTATCTTTTTTGCTGTCGTTCCACCAAAAGTTTTTATAATAACGATAACTGCCGCCCTTTATCTGCGTGCGCCAAACATCGACTTCGCTGCCGATTTCACATTTTAACGCATTGAATATATACGTTTGAAAATTTTCGAAAGTAGTTTGTGCATGACTGATTATCTTTTTTAATTCATCGTAGTTTTGTAAAACTTCCAGGTCGGTTTTATTCATTTGCTGTTCTTCTCCGCTGAAAAATTTTCTTATGTGTTTTTGAAATTCGCGCGTAACATTATCGTTTGCGCTAATCAAATCGTGTATCTGCCTATAGGACATTTTTTTAAAATGCGCGCACGAGCACGAGCTGTGATTGTACGTAGGCGCTAGGAACAAAAACAGATTGCGGTATGTACGATAATTTCGGGTTACGTATTTGTAATATGTTTCGGTTTGATCGTCATGTTCATAGCTATTGACCTTATTTTCAATAGTAAGTGTATACCTTTGTCCGTCATCACCCTCGGCTTCAATGAATAGATCTATTCGCCCGAGATGTCCCGATGGTATGCATTTCTCGCACTCGGCCGTCGTAATTCTTGTCGATATTTCTCTGCCAATACATTCGGAGAAGATACCGTTGACCAGACTTGCGTCTTTGCGCAGAGCATACAACAGCAAGCGCGAAATAAAGCATTCGTCGTATGTTCGTCCAATGGTCTCCAAGACAGTAAAGTACAGCTCATTTTGTTCGCTTCGATAGGTGCTAAGTAAGTGTGGAATGCTGACTGCCGAATCTTTTTCTTGCGTTTCAATCATATGCATCTCCCTAGAGTATATTAATTATAGAGACAACGACATAGCAAGTCAATACATACAATTAAAGGCTATCAGTATGAATGTTGCACATGCCGGTGTTTGGGCGCCTCGCGAAAACGCGAAGACGTTCACTTGCTCCGCGTTTTTCGCTTTGCAGAAAAACAGTCGCGCATTCACTCGTTTTTGCTCGGCGGGTATAGCCGTGACGCGGTCTGCGCGGAGGATGACGGGATTTCCGCGCGGCGAGCGCTGCGGTACGGACGGGCGCGATGACCGGCGCGAAATTAACCGCGGCTAGCGCGTTGACAAGATCGGGGGCGGTCGAATATCATAAAAGTGCGGAAAGCCGGAGCTTTCTTTTTTTGACAGGGCGGGTTCGCATATGCGAACTTGCGGAGTAAAAGAGGCTCGGCGGACGGGAAGGCATGAGCCGCGGTCGGGACGGCAGGCGTTATGATCGGAATGACGGTGCGACGGTCGGGCTGACGGGAGCGGCGGATGCGGAAGGAAGTGTTTTGCACACGGAAGCGTGAAGGCGCGGAGGAGTGAAGTGAGCGAAGCGGAATACAGCTTGTGCAGGAATTGCTGTCTTACTCTCGGCAGGCTGAAAGCCGGCAGTCTGTTCGCCTGTCCGGAACACTGCAGGCGCAAGGTGCGCGAATGCCTGACCGCGTTCCGCGGACGGGGGATAAGGTTTGCGGAACTGGGCGTTTCGTGCGGAAGGCGGCTGTTGCTGGTGTATGACCGCGAGATGGTCGGCGAGCTGCTTGCGGACGGCGACACGGCGCGGTTTCTCGCCGACAGAGGGTACGACTGTTCGGGGACGGCGGCGGCTGTTGCGGAATTGCGTTCGAGGGTGAGCGGCGGCGGAGATTTTCCGCACGAGATAGGCGTATTCCTCGGCTACGCGCTGGACGACGTAAAAGCGTTTATAGCCGACCCCTGCGGCGGCAAGCGCGTCGGCGGATACTGGAAAGTGTATTCCGATCTGCCCGCGAAGCAGAAACTTTTCGAAAAATACCGCCGTTACAGCGACACGATCTGCGGAAAACTCGTGAGCGGACACTCTCTGCTCACGCTATTTCAATAAACACAAGGAGAAGATCATGAAAGTAAGCGTTATCTATTGGTCCGGTACGGGCAACACGGAGAAAATGGCGGAATATGTCGCGGAAGGCGCAAAGAGCGGCGGCGCGGATGTCGCGCTCATGACGGTGTCCGAAGCGGACGCGGGCGTGCTGGACAGCGACGTGCTGCTCTTCGGCTGTCCCGCGATGGGAGCGGAGGAACTGGAAGAAACGGAGTTCGAGCCGTTCTTCGCGGCGATCGAGCCCGGACTCAAAGGCAGGCGAATAGGACTGTTCGGCTCGTACGAATGGGCGGACGGCGAATGGATGCGGCTGTGGCAGGCGAGAGCCGTCGCCGACGGCGCGGTGATGATAGCGGACGGAGTCGCGGCTTACGGCGCTCCCGACGCGGACGCGGCTGCGGCATGCCGTGCTCTCGGCTCTGCCGCCGCGCGGCAAATATGACGATATGCGAAAACTTCCGTGAAAAGTGAAGCAGTAAAGACCTCGGTGCAGGGCGGAGCGCGAAGCGTTCCGCCCTGCGCTTTCCGCGCCCTGCCGTCCGCTCGGAGAAGAGGGGAGCGTGACACGGGAGGGCGCGGGACGGACTCGCCCCCGCGTCAGTCCGCTTCCGCCCGCGCGGCGCATGCCGTCGGGGCATATTAATCGCTTCGAAAATCGTGTATAATGTTGAAAAATACGTAAAAACAAGTTATCATTTTATGGCGCGGCGCGCGCGGAGGTTTTTATGCTGGATCTCAACGGAAGATGGACTTTGAAAGACGTAAGCGACAACATGGAATATGCCGCGGACGTCCCGTCATGCAACTATCTCGACCTCATGGCAAACGGAGCCATAGAAGATCCGTTTGAAGGGACGAACGAAAAGGACTGCCTCTGGGTGGCTGAGCGCGATTGGAGCTGGTTCCGCCACTTCGACGTCGCGGAAGAGGATCTGAAAGCGGACAGGGCGGTGCTGGTGTGCGAACAGCTGGACACGCTTGCCACCGTGCTCGTCAACAGGGAAGCGGTGGCGTACGCGGACAACTGCCATATCCGTCACGAATTCGACGTAAAGAAGTTCCTGAAACCGGGGAGGAATCAGATCGAGATCATCATCTCCTCGCCCGTGAATTACATTACCGAACAGCGCAAACTTTTCCGCACTCCGGCGAACCCGAACGGCATAGACGGCATAGACCGCATACGCAAACCCCAGTGCCATTTCGGGTGGGATTGGGGTCCCGTACTTCCGCCGAGCGGGATCACGGGCAACATTTACATCGATTTCCGCCGCGGCGCGGAGATCACGGAATTTGCGGTGCATCAGACACATGACGGCGGCGCGGTGTCGCTGCGTTTCGACGTGACGTCCGAGGTGCTGGACGACCGCATGAACCTTTCGGCAGTAGCAGTACTGCGCGCCCCCGACGGGAGCGTGACGGAACTGAAGCGCGGATACGCGGACAATCTCACGTTCTGTTTCACCGTCGACCGCCCGGAGCTGTGGTGGCCCAACGGCATGACTTCGCGGCGCGAGCAGCCGTTGTACGAGTGCTCCGTGCGCATAGAGAACGAGCGCGGCGTCGTGTGTGAAAAGAAGAAAAATGTCGGGCTCCGCACCATAGTGCTCGACAGGAGTACAGACGCTTACGGCAGCAATTTCGCATTTGCGGTGAACGGGCGGAAGGTGTTCTGCAAGGGCGCGAACCTCATCCCTTTCGACAGCTTCGACACGCGTACGAATGAGGAGAAACTCGAATATTACGTGCGCGCGGCGGCGGAGAGCAATTTCAATATGATCCGCGTATGGGGCGGCGGATATTACGCTTCCGACAAGTTCCTCGACCTTTGCGACCGCTTCGGGATAATGGTGTGGCAGGACTTCATGTTCGCGTGCATGACCTATCCGTTCTACGAGCCGAACTTCCTTGCCAATGTGCAGAAAGAGGTGTTTTTCAACGTAAAACGCATGCGTGAACACGCATGTCTTGCGGTTTGGTGCGGCAACAACGAGATCGAAGCCATGAGTAATCTCTGGGCGGCGTATCCTAAATCCATGCGCTGGAACGAGGAGTTTTTCTACCGCATTCTGCCGGAATGGGTGGCGGGACTCGACCGCGACACGCCTTATATTCCGGGTTCTCCCTGCGGCACGAAACAATGCAGGAACGTGCAGAGCGACCGCATCGGCGACACGCATCTCTGGGCGGTGTGGCACGGGCTTCAGCCGCTGGACTATTACCGCCGCCGTCCGACCAGGTTTTGCAGCGAGTTCGGCTTCGAGTCGCTGCCCGACGAAAAGACGATGCGCCGCTATGCGAAGCCGGAGGATTACAGCCTGGATTCTCCCGTGTTCAACGCGCATCAGAAGTGCGCGAGCGGCAATAAGAAAATGGTGTACTACATAGCGTCACGCTTCGACCTTCCGGCGGAGTTCCGCGACTACGTCTATCTCTCGCAGGTGTGCCAGAGCGAATGCGTGCGCGACGCGACGGAATTCTGGCGGCGCAACCCGGACAGGTGCAACGGCTCGCTGTTCTGGCAGTTCAACGACTGCTGGCCCGTGTGTTCGTGGGCGTCGATAGACTATTTCGGCAACTATAAGTGTCTGCAGTACCGCGCAAGGCACTTCTTCGCGCCGCTTGCGGTGCAGGTGTCCGCGGACAAGGACGGATTCTGCGTCACGGTGATCAACGACACGGCGGAGCGGTTCAAGGGGTCGGTCAGCGTGGAAGTGGCTGCGTTCGACGGTACTCCGGTCTATGCGGGCGACTTCCGTGTGGACGCGGAGAGCGGCTTCAACCGCGAGATATGCCGCGTAAGCGCGGAGGAGCTGGGAGGCGGGAAAGTGCTTGCCGGATGTTTTGCGGCGGCGACGCTGAAAGACGCTTCGGGCGCGGAAGTGGAGTGCGGCACCGCGCTTTTCGCAAGCGAGAACAAGATCCGCCTGCCGCAGGCGAACGTCACGGCAAAGGTGGTCGGAGTGCATGACGGCACGGCGGAGATAGAGGTGTCTTCCGACGTTTACGCGCGCTTCGTCAGGCTGTATTCGGACGCGGTTTCCGCTCCGTTTTCGGACAACTTCTTCGACATCCTTCCCGGCAAAACGCGGCGCGTCAGAATAGCCGTCGGCGAGCGCGATGCGGAGACGTTCGCCGCTTCGCTCGAAGTCAGGCATCTTGCGCAGGTGAAGAAGGGGGAGAGCAGATTCGTGCAGAACCTGAAGCGCCTTGCGATCTTCCTCATCCCCATCAACTTCTTCTCTTACATCTACTACCGCTGGCTGATTTAAAATCCCGTCGCAAAATCAGAGGTTTTGCGACGGGACGCCGAATTGATCTCCGTCGAATTTCCGCGGAAAATTCGACGGAGATTCGGAACTGAACTCCGCGAGGGTGTCACACCCTCGCATCTTTTATTTTTCTTTGTTTATTTCGGATTCCGTTGACAAAATAAGAACGGAATATATAATTAAGATGACCACACCCCCGTGGGGTGTCTGTCGATAGGAGATAATGTCGGCGCAGCCACGAAGTCGGGACGGCGCGGCCGCGAACGCGGCGGAGCGCGTGCTTCCGCACCGCCGTGCGCCGGAGAGGAGAATATATGACCAAGACAAAGTTTACCGTCACCGGAATGACCTGCTCGGCGTGTTCCTCGCACGTCGAAAAGGCGGTGGGCAGGCTCGACGGGGTATCGCGCGCGTCGGTGAATCTGCTGACAGGTTCCATGACGGCGGAATATGACGAAAGCAAGCTCGGAGTGCAGGACATCGTGGACGCGGTGGTGAAAGCCGGTTACGGCGCGGTCCCCGAAGGCGGCGCCGGCGCGGCGGCGAAGTCCGGCGCGGACGGAGAGCGCGCAAAGGCGCGCGACAAGGCGGCGAAAGATATGCGCACGCGCCTTATCGTGTCGCTGGTGTTCATGGTGATCCTGATGTATGTGGGCATGGGGCACATGTTCGGCGCGCCGCTTCCGTCTTTTCTCACAGGCACGCGCAACGCAGTGTCGTACGCTCTTGTGCAAATTCTGCTGTGTGTGCCCATCCTCTACGTCAACCGTTCGTATTATATCAACGGGTTCAAACGCCTGTTCACTCTTTCGCCCAACATGGATTCGCTCATCGCTGTCGGCTCGGCGGCGTCGCTCGCGTACGGCATATTTGCGATCTTCCGCATGAGCTACGGGCTGGGCGCGGGAGATTACGCGCTTGTCGAGCGGTATCTGCACGACCTCTATTTCGAGTCGGCAGGCATGATACTCGCGCTCGTCACGGTGGGGAAGTATCTCGAAACACTCTCCAAGCGCCGCACCGGCGACGCTCTCGACAAACTGCGCGGACTGGTGCCAAAAGGCGCGATCGTTCTGCGCGGCGGTGAGGAAGTGGAAACGGATAGCGAAAAGCTCGTCCCCGGCGACGTCATCGTCGTGAAAGCCGGCATGTCCGTGCCTGCGGACGCGGTGGTGACGGAAGGGCACGCGTTCGTGGACGAAAGCGCGATAAGCGGCGAAAGCGTACCCGTCGAAAAGACGGAAGGGGACAGGCTCGTGGGCGGCACCGTGAGCCGCACGGGGTATGTGCGTGCGCGCGTCACGGCAGTGGGCGGCGAGAGCGTCCTTGCCAAGATCATAAAACTCGTGGAGGATGCGGGCGCGGACAAAGCGCCGATCGCCAAGATCGCGGACAAGATCGCGGGAGTATTCGTGCCCGTCGTCATGGGGATAGCGCTCATTGTGCTGATAGGATGGCTCGCAGGCGGTTACGATTTCGAGCATGCGCTCACCTGCGCCATATCCGTGCTTGTGATCTCGTGTCCCTGCGCGCTGGGGCTCGCCACTCCCGTCGCCATCATGGTCGGCACCGGAAAGGGCGCGGAGAGCGGCGTACTGTTCAAGAGCGGCGAGGCGCTGGAAACGCTGCACGACGTGAAATACGTCGTATTCGACAAGACGGGGACGGTGACCGAGGGCAGACCGGAAGTGAGCGACGTCATTCTCGCGGACGGAGTCGGGAGAGAGGAGTTCATCTCCGTCGTCGCAGGGATAGAGAGCAAGAGCGAGCACCCTCTCGGAGAGGCGGTCGCCGCTTACGCCGCGGAGCAGGAGATAGGCTTCGCCGAAGCGGACGGCTTCGTTACTCTGCCCGGCAAAGGAGTCGTTGCGGAAGTTGACGGAGCGCGTTACGCCGTGGGCAACGCCGCGCTCATGCGCGACGAGGGTGCGGACGGGAACGCTTACGCCGCCGCGCTCGCGCGCGTGTCGGAAGAGGGCAAGACTCCGCTCATTGTGTCGCGCGACGGCAGGTATATCGGCATGATAGCCACGCTCGACAAGCTCAAACCGCACGCCTTACAGGCGGTGGAAGAGCTGGGCAGGCTCGGCATACGCACAGTCATGCTCACCGGCGACAACGAGCGCACGGCGAAGGCGGTCGCGGCGCAGGCAGGCATAGACGAAGTGTTCGCCGGCGTGCTGCCCGGCGACAAAGAGGCGAAGATAGCGGAACTGAAAAAGTCCGGCAAGGTCGCCATGGTCGGCGACGGCATCAACGACGCGCCCGCGCTCACGCGCGCGGACGTCGGCATAGCCATAGGCAGCGGTAGCGACATCGCGGTGGAGAGCGCGGACATCGTGCTCGTGAAGGACGATCCTCTGGACGTCGTGACGGCGGTGAGGCTCTCGCGCGCCGCGATACGCAACATCAAGGAGAACCTTTTCTGGGCATTGTTCTACAACACGCTGTGCATACCGCTTGCCGCCGGCGTGCTGTATGTCCCGTTCGGCGTGCGGCTTAGTCCCATGATCGGCGCGGCGGCGATGAGCGTGTCCAGCATTTTCGTGGTACTCAACGCGCTCAGGCTCAAATTTTTCAAGCCGACGAGGGCGAATGACGCGTGCGCGGCGGGCGCCTGCTCCGTCGCAGGCGGCGGGGATGAGAGCCGGAACGAAAACGCGGAAGCAATCTCTCCCGAAGCGGAGAGAGCAATAAACGATGTTAAAAGGAGCGAAACGCATATGAAAACTTACGTTTTGAGCATTGAAGGCATGATGTGCAGCCATTGCACGGGCAGAGTGGAAAAGGCGCTTAAAGGCGTGGACGGCGTGGAGAGCGTCGAAGTGTCGCTGGAGGAGAAGAACGCGGTCGTGCGCGCGGCGGAGAGCGTGGACGCGGCGGCGCTGAAGGCAGCCGTCGAGGCGCAGGACTATCCCGTCACGGCTGTCGCCGAGAGGTAGGACTGTTTGGCGGCGAGGAGAGAAGATATGGTACGCGACGACGCTAAACTTATCCGTCTGCTGAAAACGGCGGGCGGTCAGATCGAAGGCATAATCAGAATGATAGAGGAGAAGAAATACTGCATCGACGTGAGCAATCAGATCATGGCAGCGCAGGCGATCCTCTCGCGCGTGAACAAGGAAGTGCTCAACGCGCACCTGCACTCCTGCGTGCTTTCCTCCGTGGAGAGCGGCAGCGGGGAAGAACGCCGACAGAAAATGGACGAGATAGCCGCCGTCCTGGACAAACTCATCAAATAACTGCGGATGCGAGGGAATGTCTGACACGTTTACGAAGTGCGTGTACAATACTTTCGTGCACAGGTAAAGCGGCTCTCATGCGGAGCGCAAAAAAGAGAGCGGCGGACGCCGCTCTCTTCACGCGGTTGGAGTGTTGACTTATTTCCTTGCCACGCCGATGACCGCGGCGATGCCGCCCGCCATCGTGCCGATGCAGGTGAGATACGCACCGACGCCGAGCACGCATTCCGCGCTGCCGAGCAGGGGAATGTCGATGCTGATGACGCTGTTGCAGTAGGCGACCGTCACGCCCGTGAGCACCGCGCCTGCGGCGAGCGTGAGTATGCCTACTATGCCGACAAAAAAGCGCATGAGCCCGAAGTTGAGCACCATCTTGAGCAGATAGAGCACCGCGAGCGCGCACACCGCGATGACCGCCACATACCCGAACACCACCATCACCGTACGCATTGCGGCGGGATCGTCGGTGTCGAACGAGATCTCGATATCCTCGATGTTTTCGCCGTCCTCGCCGATGACCGAGTCGCTGTAGTCGCCGAACGACGTGGAGTAGCTGTCGAGGTCGAATTTTTCGAGGTCGATGAGGTCGGACTCCGCCTTGACCGCCGTCCATTCGTCAATCGCAAGCCCGGCGATCGACATTCCGCATACCGCCAGGACGACAAGTCCCATTATTATTCCCAGCATTCCTGCCTTTTGTTTTGCCATACTAACCTCCTCATGTGTTGTTAAACCAATAAAGAAATTAGCAGACGGCGCGGAATTTGTCAAGTCGCGTGTATTTTAAGCATATAATTGTACAGCCAGGACCATAGTTGACAAGTATATTACTTTCTTGACAGGCGTAAAATATTTTGCTAAAATACAAATATCAATTCCGGTGATACCGGGGAAAATTAAGGAGTATTGGTATGGCTAAAAAAGCAAAGGGCAAAATCGGTGTTATTGATTTCGTCGTGTTGGGCATTTTGGTTGTCTGCTTAGTGCTTTCAATCGTTGGACTCAGCATTGACCAATGGACCACATTCGAGGATGTCGACGGAGGAATTTCGTTCTCAAAGTATTTTGATGCGGCAAAAGAGCAGAATGAGCGTATGGAGCAATTGCAGTCCCAGATCGATGAGACGGAAGAGCAACTCTCTAAGCTTGAAGGGATGCCGGGCTATGATTATATCGAAGAACAGCTTGATGCATTGCAGAAGGAATATAACGAGTTTAGACTGGAGAACAGCAAGATGATCGCGATGGTCGCATTTGCTATCATCACTGTTATTCTTGTTGCCGTCACGCTCGTACTGTATGTGCTCAAAATGTTCCTCAATATAGGCTTGTTCCGTGTCCTCGTGCTGGTCGCGGGCGTGCTTGCATTGATCGCCGCTATCATCACGATCGCATTGGTACCCGGCATTGCAGAGCTCTCTCTCATGGTTGTTGGCGCAGGCGCGGCGTTGCTTGCTGTCGGCGGTATGCTTGGCGGTCTTGCCGGTGCGGCTTCTTTCTTCCTTAAGAAGAAATAAGACAGACAAGGAAAATGACAAAAAGAGCGGCTTACAAGCCGCTCTTTTACTTTTTCATTTTTTAACATGTTATAGCCGAATTCCGAGAGCATATTATCTCTGTGGCGTCAATGAGCAAAGCACCTCAAAAATTTTCACGCTCTTGCCGACACATTATGTGATAAAGTGCGTTCAATTATATAGTGTGGTGAGCGCGGGAAAAGGGGTTTGACCGAAACGGCGACGGCGGAAGTCGTTTTGGTCAAAGAGCATAACGGCGGCAAACATTCACATCAGACCGTTTATCTCTCCCGTCTCGGTGTCGATGGTGATGCGGTCGGTGTTGGGGGAGGCGCCGAGTCCCGGCATGAGCAGCATATTGCCGCCGAGCACGACGATAAATTCCGCCCCGGCGCGCGGTATGACGTCGCGGACCGAGAAATCGAACCCTTCCGGCGCGCCGAGAGCTTTCTCGTCGCAGGAGAAAGAATATTGCGTTTTTGCTATACATACGGGATAGCGCGCATATTCGGGGTGGGATTCGATTTTTTCAAGATGTGCAAGTGCCGCGGACGACCAGCTCACGCTGCCTGCTCCGTATATCTTTTTTGCTACGGCGGCGACTTTTTCGCGCACGGAGTCGGAGTCGGAGTAGGCGAAGCTGACGTCGCGCTCCGGCAGGGCGCAGATGTCTGCAACCTTGCGGGCGAGCTCTTCCGCTCCCGCACCGCCCTTTGCGAAACCTTCCGTTACCACCGCCTCCGCGCCGCATTCGTGGACGAGTTCTTTTAGCCGCGCGATTTCCGCGTCCGAATCGGAGAAAAAGCGGTTGATCGCCACAACGACGCGTTGACCGAACGATTTCAGGTTGTTTAAGTGCCGCTTTACGTTGTCAAAGCCTTTTTCGAGGGCGGCGATGTTTTCCGCCGCGGCTTCGGCTTTCGGCACTCCGCCGTTGAATTTCAGACTGCGCGCCGTAACGACCAGCACCACACACGCAGGGCGCAGTCCTGCTTTTCTGCATTTGATGTCGAAGAATTTTTCTCCGCCGAGTTCCGCGCCGAAGCCGGCTTCCGTCACGACGTAATCGGCGTGTTGCATTGCCGCGCGTGTGGCGATGATGCTGTTGCACCCGTGCGCGATGTTTGCAAAAGGCCCTCCGTGGACGTATGCCGGCGTGCCTTCGAGAGTCTGCACGATGTTGGGGCGGATCGCGTCGCGGAGCAGTACGGTCATGGACTCTTCCGCTTTGAGGTCGCGCGCGCGTACCTCTTTCCCTTCGTCGTCGTAGCCGATGACGATGTTGCCGAGCCTGCGCTTGAGGTCGGCGAGGGAAGTCGCAAGGCAGAGCACCGCCATGATCTCGCTCGCCGCCGTGATGACAAAGCCGTCCTCGCGCGGCACGCCGTTCGCGCTGCCGCCCAGCCCCACTTCCACCACGCGCAGCGCGCGGTCGTTGAGGTCCAGACACCGCCGCCATATCACTTCCTTTATGTGCAGAGAGTTGCCGAATTTGATGTGGTTGTCGATGAGCGCGGAGAGCAGGTTGTTGGCGGAAGTCACGGCGTGGAAATCGCCCGTGAAATGCAGGTTGATGTCCTCCATGGGGACTATCTGGGCATACCCTCCGCCGCACGCGCCGCCTTTTATGCCGAACACCGGCCCGAGCGAAGGCTCGCGCAGGGCAAGGCACGCGTTGAGCCCTATCCGGCGCATTCCGTCCGCAAGACCTATGCTCACGGTGGTCTTTCCCTCTCCCAGGGGAGTGGGGTTCATCGCGGTGACGAGTATGAGCTTCGCACCGCCCGTCCCGGAGGGCAGGGGAACTTTCGCCTTGAATTTTCCGTAAGGTTCGATCTCGTCCGCGGCGTATCCCAGACGCGCAGCGATCTCCGTTACGGGCAGCGGATGTGAGTTTCTTGCGATTTCGATGTCTGACAGCATGGTTTTCTCCTGTGCGCCTTCCGGCAAAGACAATTATAATACACATGTTACGTTTTTTCTACCGTTTCGGAAGTTTGTGTCAAAAATTATTGCGCGATGTCGGGTTTTATAATATAATATCGCTATGTTGACGCCGCGTTGCGGCGGATTCAGGGGGGAACGATGAAGCGGCAGCTGAAAAAGAACGAAAAGGTGCAGATCGGGTTGCTCTCGCTCGCGTGCGTGATAATTGTTCTGGGGATACTTTTCCTCGTGAACGCCATGCAGGAGGATCCGGCGGACGGGTTTTTCCCGGCATTCTGCGAGCTGGACAACATTCTCGCCAAATACATTATCGTCATTCTGACGATGGCGTGCGGGATAATGCTTTTCAGCAACGTCGCGGTCACGATAGAGCAGAAGAAACTCCGCAACGGGCTCACGATAGGCATCACCGCCTTCTCCACCGTGCTTACGCTTCCGCTCGTGTACGTGTTCGTAGCCGTGTTCCCTTATGCGGCGGATCCGGTGCCCTTCGAGCAGCTCAATCCCGTCGACGCGGTCATGCGCATGGACAGGATCTACGAGGGTTTCGTGGCGTGGTTCGGTGACGGAGGGCTCATGTGGGCGGTGCTCGCCGTAATGCTGGTGCTCTCGCTGGTGTTCATCACGTTCCCGCTTCTCACGGGCATACTGGCGGTGAAAAACGAGCAGACGCTCGGCTTCAAAAAGGAAGGCTTCCCCTTCGGCGTCATCACCCTTCCCGTTGTCGAGAAGATGCGTGCGGCTCATGCGGAACAGGACGGTGTCCTTCCCGACGCGGCAGCCGAAGCGGCGGAAGAGGAAGCGGTCGGATAAAAGGCTTCCCGCAACGGAGCGGGAAAGGTAAAGGCAAAGACGTTCGGACGTGCGGCGCTGATGCGCCGCACGTTTTTTATTAGCCGGAGCGGAATGGGACGGACTCTTGCGGGAACGGCTCTTTCCGGCGCCTTGCGGCAAATGCGGCTTGCCAATATGTAAACTATTGCCTGCGCCGCCATTGCCGCAATTCATCCGAAAATCTCTCGTTCCCGGCGCGGTTCTTCCCCTTCCGCTCCGGCGAACGACCTCGGAGGGTGTGGACTCTTGCGGGAACGGCTCTTTCCGGCGCCTTGCGACAAATGCGGCTTGCCAATATGTAAACTATTGCCTGCGCCGCCATTGCCGCAATTCATCCGAAAATCTCTCGTTCCCGGCGCGGTTCTTCCCCTTCCGCTCCGGCGAACGACCTCGGAGGCAACGGACGCAAACGGGCGGATCTTTCCGACGCCTTGCGGGTACGTTGATCGGTTTTGCTTTTCGTTCGGGCGGAGGGCTGAGCGGAGAAAGAAAACGGCGAATGCCGTGCGGTGATGTTAAAACTTGCAAATGGGCGGGCATGCCCGCGCAAATATACAATATTCGGAGGTATTACATGGCTTCTTATGCAGAGAAAGTGCTTGCGCAAGTGAAAGCGAACAATCCCGGCGAACCCGAGTTCCATCAGGCGGTCACCGAAGTGCTGGAAAGCCTGAAAGTCGTCGTGGACAACGATCCCGTCTACGAGCAGACCGGGTTGCTGGAGCGGCTTGTGGAGCCGGAACGCGTGCTCATGTTCCGCGTCCCGTGGGTGGACGACGAGGGCAGAGTGTGCATCAACAAAGGCTACCGCGTGCAGTTCAACAGCGCGATAGGTCCGTACAAGGGCGGTTTGAGGTTCCACCCCTCCGTCAATCTGTCGGTGATGAAATTCCTCGGTTTCGAGCAGATCTTCAAGAACAGCCTTACCGGGCTCGCCATAGGCGGCGCGAAGGGCGGCAGCAACTTCGATCCCAAAGGCAAGAGCGACAGCGAGGTCATGCGCTTCTGCCAGAGCTTCATGACGGAGATGTTCCGCCACATCGGCGCGGACACGGACATACCCGCGGGCGACATCGGCGTGGGCAGCCGCGAGATAGGCTTCCTCATGGGGCAGTACAAGCGCATCCGCAACGAATACGTCGGCGTGCTCACCGGCAAAGGTCTTTCCTACGGCGGCAGTCTTGTGAGAAAGGAAGCGACGGGGTACGGACTTGTGTATCTGAGCGAGGAGGCCCTCAATTCGCGCGGCGACTCCATGCGGGGCAAGACGGTAGCGGTCAGCGGATCGGGCAATGTGGCGATCTACACCATCGAAAAAGCGCGCGAACTCGGTGCGAAAGTCGTCACCGCCAGTGACTCCGGCGGCTGGATCTATGACGCGAACGGCATCGATCTCGACGTGCTCAAGCGCATCAAGGAAGAGGAGAGAGGACGCATTTCCGACTACGCGGAGCGTGTGAAAGGCGCTGTCTATCATCCGGCGGGCGACGGCAGCGTGTGGGATGTCAAGTGTCACGTCGCCTTCCCCTGCGCCACGCAGAACGAGCTGGACGAGAGTGCGGCAAAGACGCTCGTGGACAACGGAGTCATTCTCGTCGGCGAGGGCGCGAACATGCCTACCACGCAGGCAGGCACGGACGTGTTCCTTGAAAGTTCCGTCATCTTCCTGCCCGGCAAGGCGGCCAACGCCGGCGGCGTTGCCACTTCGGTGCTCGAGATGGCGCAGATCGACACTCGGCTCTTCTGGTCTTTCGAGAAAGTCGACCGCAAGCTCCAGGCTATCGTCAAGCACATCTTCACCAACATCGACGACGCAGCCCGTCGTTACGGCATGCCCGGCAACTACGTCGCAGGCTCCAACATTGCAGGCTTCGAGAAGGTGGCGGATGCGATGCTTGCCGAAGGCATCGTCTAAAACCGCGCTATTTGGCGAATTGCTTTGTCAGCCCCCATATTCAGACCTCTTACGTACGCCAAGTACGCGGCGAGTCCTGAATATGGGGGCTTTCGCGCACTTCATCCAAATATCGCGGTTTTTACACACGATAATCAATAAAACCGGGGTCCCCGCGGGACGTGAAGTTTATCTCGCCGAAGTTACATCCTCACCCGGTAAGGGACGGAATTATATTAAAAACGCGGCGTTATGCCGCGTTTTTGCGTGTTAAAGTTGCGTTTTTGTCATTTGATGCCGTAATAGTGCTTGACGGCGGCTTCGGCGGCGGGGAGGGACCGCGCGTCGATGCAGCAGGAGATCTGCTTCTCCGACGTGGTGATGGCGAACACTTCCGCGCCGGCTCCGCGCAGGGCGGTGAGCACGTCCGCGGCGACGCCGCTCCTGTGCTCCATGCCCGCGCCCTCGGCGGTGATCTTCGCCGCTCCGCGCACGGTCTTGCAAAGCGTGTCTGCCGGTATGAATCCTTCCGCCTTGGTGAGGTCGTCGCCGCTCAGGGTGAAGGACACTGCCGCCGTGTCGTCGGGGTTGAAATGGTGGCTGATCATATCGAGGTTGATGTCGTTGCGCTTGATGACGTCGAGCAGTTTCAGAAATTCGTCGAAGTCGATTCGGGGCAGGGTGACGAGCGCGACGTCCGCTTCCGTCCTTACGGATGTGACGGCGTAGTTCTGCGCGATGATGGACGTCATGTCGTAAAGCCCCGATTCCTTGTTCATGAGGAATTTAGCCGCGCGGAGCGCGCCGCGGACGAACACTTCCTTGTTCTCCGATTCGTGCGCGAGAGTGATGACTTCGCCCGTGCCGAGGAACATGACTTCGTGTTTGCCCACCACCGTGCCGCCGCGGACGGCGTGGATGCCAAGTTCGTTCTTTTCGCGGCGGTGTTTCGCCTCGTGTCTGCCGTAGGTGTATTCCAGCGAATTGTCCCTTACGGAATTGATCTCGTTTGCAAGCGTAAGGGCAGTGCCGCTGGGCGAGTCCAGCTTGTGGTTGTGGTGCGTTTCGACGATCTCGATGTCGTAGTCCTCGCCGAGGAATTTCGCCGCTTCCTTCGCAAGGCTGCCGAGCAGATTGACGCCGAGGGACATATTGCTCGCGCGGAAAACGGGGACGGTGTTTGCGGCGTACTCGACGCGCTTTTCCTGTTCCGGAGTGTATCCGGTGGTGGCGAGCACGAGCTTCGCCTTCTTTTCCGCGGCGTAGGCGAGAATGTCGTCCAGCGCGGCGGGAGAAGAGAAGTCGATCACCACGTCGGCGTCCAGCGGCGACGCGGCGAAACTCTTATAGACGGGATAGGGCAGATTGTCCGCTCCGTTCACGTCCACGCCGAAAACCGCTTCGAACTCCGTCGAACCGATGAGGGATTTGAATATCGTCCGTCCGATGCGCCCCGCGGCGCCGGAGATGGCAATCTTTATCATATGTCAGACAAACGCGGGAAGAATCTCCGCAAGTTTCGCGGCGTTTGCCGCGGTCATTTCGGTTAGGGGCAGGCGCAGGGTGCCGTTGCACAGACCGCGCAGCTGCATCGCCTTCTTGACGGGAATGGGATTGACCTCGCTGAACAGCGCGCGCACGAGAGGCAGCATATCCAGCTGCATTTTCGCCGCCTTTTTGAGATCGCCGGAGAGGAATGCCGACGTCATTTCCGCCGTGAAGCGCGGAGCGGCGTTGCTCACGACGCTGATGACGCCCATTCCGCCCATAGCCATTACGGGGACGGTGATGCCGTCGTCGCCGCTGTACACGACCGCTTTGCCCTCGGTGAGGCGTATGGCCTCCTCGATCTGTTCCATATTACCGCTCGCTTCCTTGACGGCGGCGATGTTGGGGTGCTCAGCAAGCTCCGCAAAAGTGGCGGGTAGCATGTTCACGCCCGTGCGCCCCGGCACGTTGTAGCAGATGATGGGGGTATGTACGGCGTCGGCGACCGTGCGGAAATGCGCGATGAGTCCCTGCTGCGTGGCCTTGTTGTAATAAGGCGTGACGAGCAGCAGTGCGTCCGCGCCCAGGCTTTCCGCCAGCACGGACATCTCCGTCGCGGCAGAGGTGGAATTCGCTCCCGTGCCGACGATGACGGGGAGTTTGCCTTTGAGCTTTTTCACGGCGAATTCGATGACGGCTTTCTTTTCCGCCGCCGTCATTGTCGCCGGCTCGCCCGTCGTGCCGAGCACTACCACCGCGTCGACTCCGCCCGAAAGCTGATCGTCGAGAATGCGGTCGAAACTGTCGAAATCCACTCCGTCGCTTGTGAACGGCGTGATGAGCGCCGTAGCGGTACCCTTGAAAATCATGTTATGCCTCCAAAGCGTTTTTGATGAGGAGCTGAACTATCTGAACGGCGTTGGTCGCCGCGCCCTTGCGGATGTTGTCCGCCACGCACCAGATGTTGACGCCGCTGTCCACGCTCTCGTCGATGCGCACTCTGCCGACGTACACTTCGTCGTGGTTCTCCGCAAGAATGGGCATGGGGTAGACGTTGTTCTTTACGTCGTCCATGAGCACGAGACCGGGGAAGTGGGACAGGCAGTCGAACACTTCTTCCTTGGTGCAGGGCTTTTCGAACTCCACGTTGATGGACTCGCTGTGCCCGTGGTAGACGGGGACGCGCACGGTGGTGGCGGTGATGCGCAGGGACTGATCGTGCAGGATCTTTTTGGTTTCCTCTATCATCTTCCATTCCTCTTTGGTGTAGCCGTTGTCGAGGAAGACGTCGATATGCGGCAGCATATTGAACGCGATGGGATAGGGGAACTTCTTGGGCGCTTCGCCCGCGATACCGTTCTTCAGGTCGTTGTATCCGGCGACGCCCGCGCCGGAGACCGCCTGATAGGTGGAGTAAACTATGCGCTTGATGCCGAATCTGTCGTAAAGGGGCTTAAGGGCGACGACAGCCTGAATGGTGGAGCAGTTGGGATTGGCGATGATGCCTTTGTTCCACTTCACGTCCTCGGGATTGACCTCGGGGACGACGAGGGGAACGTCGTCGTACATACGCCACTGGCTGCTGTTGTCCACGACCACGGCGCCTGCCTCCACAAAGACGGGCGCGAACTTCGCCGAAGTGCCGGCGCCTGCCGAAAACAGCGCGAAATCCACCTTGCCCTTGAGCGCCATGACGTTCTCTTCGGTGAGCTCGATGACCGTGTGAGGCTTGCCCATGAAATCTATCTGTTTGCCCGCGCTTCTTGCGGACGCGAAGAGATAGTAATTCTCCACGGGGAGCTGTCTTTCGGTCAGGACTTCGAGGAACTTGTTGCCGACCATGCCGGTCGCGCCGACGACGGCGACGTTGAACTTTTTCATATTACCTCCTGTAACCCCTTACCGCATTTATATCTTATGTAAGGAAAAGTATATGTTTACGGCGGCGGATTGTCAATAAAAAACTTGTACTCCGCGGCAAATCCGCGCTTCCGCGGCGCGCGCCGTGAATTTTTCACAGTTTATTTTATTGATTTGATATTTATTGTGTGTTAGTGTAGAATATACGCAGTCAAGTCAAGGAGCTACTATGGCAAATCAGTCACAGGCGGCGGGCAAGCCCGCGAGAGAGCCGCGTTTCCTGCTCGGAAAGTTCTTCGTCGACGCCGACGTGGTCGCCGAGCCGGAGGAACCGGCAAAGATCGTCGTCGCCGGCATGGCGGAGGCGAGGATAAAGAAAGAATATCCCGAAGGTTACTTCAAAAAAGCCGGAGCGGTCCTCCGCTCCAATTTCGCTTTGCTGCTCAAAGGCGCGCTGTGGTTCGCCCCGGCGGCGCTGGTGTTCATACTCGTATTCCTCGTGGCGGGACCGTTTTTCGAAGAGTACGTCATGGGCGGCGGCTACAACTTCATGCAGGGAGTGGGCGTAGGGCTGCATCCCGGCGGCGACAATATCGCCCAGAGCGTAGCGACGCTGTACCGGGACGTCTATCAGCCCTTCCTCATGATGCTCGCCGGCGCGGGAATAATAGCCGCGCCTTTCATCGCGGGGTTGTTCTACTGCGCGAAGAGGGCGTATTATCAGGACTTCTACAAGCGCGTCACCCGCACCTTCTTCATGGGCTTCGCCAAGTATTGGTGGAAGTTCCTCATCACGGCGACGGTAGGCATACTCATTGCGCTCGCCATGGGCACCGCGCTCATCAACCAGCTCACGCTGGAACAGACCGGCGACGCGAATGCGGGAAGCATGGCGGCGGTGGTGCTGTCCTTCATTTTCGGTGCGCCGCTTCTGCTCATCCCCATGGTGATGATGTCGCTTTTCACCACCTACGGGCTGTCGCTGAAGGACGCGTTCAAGGACGCGATCGTACTCATCGTCAACAATCCGTTCATGACAGTGATATGCGGAGTGCTGTCCGCGGCGCCTCTGCTGCTGCTCATGATCAACAACATTTTCGCCATAATCATCTGCATAGCGATGCTCATCGTCGGATTTATATACTGGGCTCAGTGCTGGGTGGCGATGGCGGACCGCGGAATGACCAAATGCAAGGCGCTTAAAGCCTATACCGACAAAAAGAAGCTCATCGCTCTGCGCGACCGCAAGGGCGGCGCGAAGAACGCGGCGAAGGCGGCTGCCGGCGCGCAGCAGTATCCCGCGCAGGAGAAGAAGAACACGCCCAAACAGGCGCCCAAGCCTTACGTCAATCCCAAAAAGAAGAAAAAGAAGAAGTAAACATGGCACAGCGGATAGAATTCAGACTCGACAGCTCGGACTATTCCGAGTTGGGCTCCAAGGCGCTCTCCCGCGGCGAGGTCGAGAAGGCGATAGGCTATTTCAAGACCGCCTGCGGGATCGCCGACGACAGCGCGTCTTATACCGCGCTCGGGTGCGCTTATGCCGAAATACACGCGTTGGAGCTGTCCAACGCGGTTTTGTATACCGCCATGACCAAAGCAAAGACCGAGGATGACGAAACCCCGGCGCTATGGCAGCTGTGTTCCAATGCGCTCGAAGAGGGCGACGCGGAAGCGGCGGCGTATTATCTCAGGTATCTGGGCGAGGACGACAGCGCGGTGCTCGCGGCGGCGGACGGCAGGGAAACCCCGCGGTTCCGCATGGCGAAGAAGCCTGCGGTCGAGTTCTACGAAACGCAGCTGTATTACGCCAACGAAGCGCTTGCCGACAACGATCTCGACGGCGCGCTCCGCTGCGTCAGGGAGATGGGCGACGCGCCCGAACCTTACAAGAGCACCGCACAGAAGATAGAAGCCCTGTGCCTTTTTGCCAAGGGCGATTTCGACAGAGTGGTCGCGCTTGCGGAGGAGATGGTAAAGAAGGACCCTTCCCCCGACAACAAGGCGACTCTCGCCACGGCGTACAGCGTGCAGGAGCGTGACGCCGAGGCGGACGCAATTCTGGACGACATCATGTCCGCGGAGAAGCTCGGCGTGGAGATCGCGCTCAAAGTCCTGCCTCTTCTGGTGGCGAGGGAGAGGGACGCGGACGTGCTGCGCGCTGCCGAAGCGGTGAGCGGCGCGGCGCATTTCAAGCAGTTCAGCGAGATGTACCGCAGCGAGGCGCTGTACAACACGGGCAAACGCAAGGAAGCCATGCGCGTCATGGGATCGCTCGGCAACATCTACGGACAGTATTCGCCGGCGGGATATTACATGAAGCTCTACCGCACCGAGCCGGAGCGCGTGCCGTACGGGCACGAGTGGCCGCACGCCGCCACGATAGAGTACGTTAACAAAGTCAAGAGCGTGTGCGAAACGGAGGACGTGGGCAAGATCCGCGACGCGCTGGCGTACGACGCCGACTTCAACGAAGCGCTCAGGTGGATCCTCTGGTACGGACCGGATTTCATCGCGTGTCCTACGCTGATGTGTCTGTCGCGCGTGCGCAAACGCACTGTGGAGAAACTTTTCCGCGAGAGGCTCATCGGCAACAATCTTTCCTTCGACGCGATGGCGATCATTCTGGATTATCTGCTCGGCGGCGGCATCAGCATGGAGTTCGACATCGTCACGCAGAACAGGTTCAAGCCCGTCGATTTCATTCTGCCGCGCACGTTCCACGCATTGCCGAAGCACCTGCGCAGGGCGGTGTACCGATCCGCATGCGACATCGTCTACACGGACGAGGATCCGAGCACTTATCTTGAACGCCTTGCAACGGTCGTCAACGAAATGACCGCCGTGGACGCGGCGGGAGAACTCGTCTGGAAGTGCAAAAACGGCAGAAAGATCGGCATGCTCCGCAGCGAGGAGACAATGGTAGGCGTGCTGCTCGGACGGGTGTATTTCGACGATCCGGATCCCGACGAGGACGCCATGGAACGGTACGGACTGAACGAGCGTACATATTACAAGTACAAGAAGATCTTTTTCGGAGACGACGAAAGTTATGAAGACTAAGGAAGAAATGCTGAGGATGCTCGGCATCCTCGTCGACGAATCCCTGCCTTATCAGAAGCGGCTGGAAGCGTACGAGTATCTCCTCGAGGACTGCGACGAGATAGTAGACGACATGCTGGAGAAATTCTACGCCGCCGACGGGGAAACGGGAAAGATGCTCATCGAAATCCTCGCCGGCTACAAGGGCAATCCCGCAATATACATGGGGCTGGTCAGCTACCTCTACAAGGGCGAGGACGTCGCGCTCTTCGCGCGCCTGCTCGGCAGCTACGGCGATGAGCGGGCGATCGACCTGCTCAAGAGTTTCGCGGAAGAGTACGAGCTCAACTACAACGAATACATGGAAGTGCGCAACGCCGTAGAACAGCTCGGTGGCTACTTCGACGACACAAAGGACTATTCGGACGATCCTTTCTACCGCTATCTCAAAGGCTTGGACGAACCCGAAACGGACAGCCGCCGTTCCCCCTTCGAGGATCTTTTTGCAAAACGTGCCGAATCAGATGACGCGGACGATCACGACGATTGCGAAGACGACGATTGCGAAGACGATGACTGCGACTGTGACGACGACGAATGTGATTGCCATGATCACCGGTATCATTGATTTTTAAATCTCTCCCTATTCAAGGACGTTCTCGCGCACTGCTCAGCCAAGGGAGGCCCGCAAAAAATCTCTGCGGATTTTTTGCGGGGCTCTCAACGCACACTCGTTTGAAACCTGCTTGAACGCAACGCACACTCGTTCGGAGAAAGAATACGCGCCGCTCACCCAAACTTGCACAGGCGGTATATAACCGCCTCTTGCAAGTCGCGGCGCGAAAAGTGAGTGCCGAGCACTAGACGAATACCTAAGTAGACACGGGCGTGAGAGTGCGAGCGCCGAATTCCTCCGCCCACGAGCGACGTCCAGTCAGTACTGTTCGCCGCTCGATTATGTCAGTGCGAGAATATAACTTTTTTCAAAAGGTTGGAAAGTCAGTCCCGCATGATAGGAGGACTGCCCCCTATTCTGAGTGGGGGAGGAAAGCCCGAATGGGGCTCCCTGAATATACCCCAGTCAAAAATTATAAATTTTTGCCCGGGAACCCCGAAATGTACAACGGGGACCCCGTCGCAAAATCTTTGATTTTGTGATGGGGCTGATGAGTGGGGCCCCCGGGAAGGAGGGGGGGGGATACAACATTCTCCGCGGGACGTGAAACAGGTCAAAGTTTGAGTTCAACACTTCGCATTTTTCGTCTTTCAATCAGTACGCGTGCGAGTTTCAGGGCGGTGAGAACGGTCATTGCCACACCGCACAACCCGACGAAAGGGTAGAGGGAGTTGACGATATTTTCAAAGCCGAAGAAGCTCACGGGATAGAGCAGAAGCAGACACAGGAATACCGCAAGCGACCTGTGCTCGGGCGCGGAGATGTATGCGGCGGCGCGGCGGAAAATGCCGCGTTTTCTTTTTGCGGCTTTTACGCCCGGTCGTTCGCGCAAAGATCGATCCCGCATGATTTCACGCGGCGGCACCTGCCGCTCGAAGCCGTGTTCGGGATTATGCGGCAGTCCGCGGGCGGCGGAGCATGACAATGCCGCGCCGCGCAGTCCGTCTGTCAGGCTGTCGGTCAGCACGTCCAGCGACGATACCAGCGTAGTGAACACCGCAATGACGATGAGTACGCCTGCCGCTATCTTCAGCCCCACTCCTTCGGCGACAGCCAAAACGGGCATTGAAGCGCTCGTTACGTCACTTAAAACTATGTTTTGGAGCACAAACAGCACTATACCGAGAAACGCCGCGCTGAAAGCGCAGGTGATGGCGATCTCCTTTCCGTTCAGTTTTTTGCCCTCGCGCGAGATGATCATGCCGCCCATGAGCACGTCGAGTCCTGCATAGTGGGCGGGCTTGACGAGAGAGAAAGATCCGCCGTACACCGGAGAGCCGCTTTTGACGTAGACGACGAGCAGCAGGATCAACAGGAGAGGGATGAGGACGGTGTTGGCGAGTTTCATTTTTTCCGTGCCGCCGATGACCAGCATCCCGGCGGCGATGGCGGCTATGACGCCGAGTCCGGCAAATCCGGTGAGTTCGACCAGCGCGAGTTCGCACCCTGCCAGCATTGCCGCGACTGAGGAAAACGCGGCGACGAAAACACCTGTTTTGACGACCGTCCCCGACGGCAGCGCGCCGAGTTTGCCCGCGACGAGGAAGAGGGCTTCGGGGACCGCCATAAAGACTGCGGTCAGCGCGACGTTGAGCGGCGCGGTATCCCCGAAAAAGAGGGCGATCTCCCGTCCGGAGGCAAATCCCGCCCCTATCACCGTACCGATGTACAGAAAACACACCTTCGCCGCGCGCCACATACGAAATCATATGCGCCGCGCGCGGCGTTTATCCGCGAGGGGAGGGGGCACAGCATTTTCTCGCGGGACGTGAAATTTGTTAAGGTTTGAGTTATACGTTTACCTTTCAAGAGGATGTCAAGCGTTTCCATAGGTTGGGGGTATATCCGCACCCCCACACTTCGATAAGGTTATATTGTTTCATAGGGGTATTTTGGCATTTGCCCTAGATAAAATTAAAAATAGCCCCCCCCCTAAACTTAACGTTTGCCGCAGGATTCGCTTTCACAAACATTGCATGAAGATTAAACCGGTGTAAATTATAGTTAATTGCGGTCACTTTGTTTAACATCTGCAAGACAATTCGGGTATGAACAACAAATTTGCCGAACGTTTATCAGAGTTTCTCCGCGAGGAGAAGATCTCACAGCGGCAGTTCGCCGCGACCATTGGCGTCACCGCCGCATGCGTGTCCTATTGGCGCAGCGGTAAGAAGCAGCCTACGGCGGAGAATCTGTATCTCATTGCGAAATCCTACAATCTGTCCGTGGATTTCCTGCTGGGCGTGCGCGATTACTGACCGAAAACAGGGCGGTGCGCGCAGGGGAGCGCGGGAGAGCACCCGGGGAGAGAGGACGGATCGCATGCCAAAACACGCGCTGTGATTGACACGGCGGTGCTTTTATTATATTATTTTATTTCGTAACGACAAATCGTAAAAAATCGTAAACGATAAACGAAAAGGTGGCTCGATATGGCTGAACTTACAATGGACAAACTTGTCGCGCTGTGCAAAAACCGCGGATTCATCTTCCCCGGCAGCGAGATATACGGCGGACTCGCCAACACCTGGGACTACGGTCCTCTCGGCGTCGCGCTCAAAAACAACGTCAAAGCGGCGTGGTGGAAGAAATTCGTCACCGAAAGCCCGTACAACGTCGGCGTGGACTGCGCCATCCTGATGAACCCGTCCGTGTGGCAGGCGTCGGGGCATATAGGCGGCTTTTCCGATCCGCTCATGGACTGCAAGTCCTGCAAGACGCGCCACCGCGCGGACAACCTCATCGAGGACTACATGAAGAAGAAGGGCATCGACGGCTCCGTCGCCGGCTGGACGGACGGGCAGATGGAGGACTACATCAAGGAGAAAGGCATCGTCTGCCCCGTGTGCGGCAAGTCGGATTTCACCTCCATACGCAAGTTCAACCTGATGTTCAAGACCTTCCAGGGCGTCACCGAGGACACGGCGAACACCATCTATCTCCGTCCCGAAACCGCGCAGGGCATATTCGTCAACTTCAAGAACGTCCAGCGCACCACGAGAAAGCGCGTGCCTTTCGGCATAGGGCAGATAGGCAAATCCTTCCGCAACGAGATCACGCCCGGCAACTTCATCTTCCGCGTGCGCGAGTTCGAGCAGATGGAGCTGGAGTTCTTCTGCAAGCCCGGCACCGACCTCGAGTGGTTCGCCTATTGGCGCAAATTCTGCCACGAATGGCTGCTCGGGCTCGGCTTCGATGACAGCAAGCTCCGCCTGCGCGACCACAGCGCGGAAGAGCTGTGCTTCTACTCCAAAGCGACGACTGACTTCGAGTTCCTCTTCCCCTTCGGGTGGGGAGAGCTGTGGGGCGTCGCCGACCGCACGGACTACGACCTCACCCAGCACATCAACGTGAGCGGCAAGGACCTTTCCTACACCGACCCCGTCACCAACGAGAAGTACGTGCCCTACGTCATCGAGCCCTCCCTCGGCGTGGAACGCATGGTGCTCGCGCTTCTTTGCAACGCCTATGCGGAGGAACAGGTGGGCGAGGGCGACACTAGAGTGGTGCTGCACTTCCATCCCGCCATCGCGCCTGTCAAGGTCGCGGTGCTGCCGCTGCAGAAACAGCTCGCCGACAAGGCGCAGGAGATCTACGCGGAGCTCAGCAAACACTTCGTGTGCGACTTCGACGGCACGGGCTCCATCGGCAAACGCTACCGCCGCCAGGACGAGATCGGCACGCCCTATTGCGTGACGGTGGACTTCGACACCCTCGAGGACGGCGCTGTCACCGTGCGCGAGCGCGACACCATGTCGCAGGTGCGCATCCCCGTCGAGAACCTCCGCGCCTACTTCGAAGAGCAGTTCGTCTATTAAGCGGCAAGCGGCGCACGCCGCCGAAACAAGACGAAACAAGCCGCGCCGCAAGAAGAGCGACAAAACACCAAAGGACACAATAGTCACAATAGTCAACAAAACCCAACAATAATTGAAAAAACGGCGGAGCACATCCGCCGTTTTTCATAGAGCCGAAATGTTCAGGGAACAAACGCTTTACATTTTTGCTCGCCCCAATGTTTCACGTTTTTGGCGTGATCAAAAAAGAGTTTTATATAGGGGAATGCATAGATACTCACTAAGATCGTCGCCCCTGTGTTGCTGATAGTGAGGTGAAAAATCAGTAAAACTACTTATGGGTTGTTTTCGTCTGCCCCCTAATTTAACTATTAGTAAGTATTGACGATGATAAGAATTATGTGATATAAAATATTTCAAATAAGGTAAGGAGGTGAGATGATATTTGGTTGCGATATTTGATGGCAAAGATATGACAGATAAACAGCTTTTGCAGGCAGTGGCACTTGACCGGTCGGTATATCCTGAAAGTTATTGGATTGATAAACAGACGGCGCTTGGATATTTGCATGTCTGTCCCGAAGTTTATATATATGCTGCAGATGGTGATAAGCTGGTTGCCTATCTCAATATGAGTTGTATAGACGCAGATAGTTATTATACGTTGATCAGTGGAGCAGTTAACGATCTGTGTATAGCTCCCTATAATTTATGTAGGCCTATACAAGGACGGAATAATTACTTGTATTTTTCCTCGATAGTTGTCGATTCTGAATACAGGGGACGAGGTATTGCAGCAAGATTGTTTGCTCGATTCGGAGAAAAATTAGATATATTAAGAAATCGAGGAATTTATTTCACAAATATAATTGCAGACGCGGTGAGTCCGCATGGGGAAAGAATATGTATCCGGTTGGGAATGAAGTTAGAAAAACTCACACAGTGCGGTACCAAACTTTTTTGTTGTTCACTGGAAGCTGGGGAACCGAATGTTGCGCTTGATTGTTTTATAGAAAATTTACGCGGAGGGAATGATGAGTAATTTGTATAAGTATGATTTGTTTATTTCGTATGCAGCAAAAAACGGTGATATTGCCAAATATGTAGTAGATAAAATTGAAAGGCGGGGAAAGCGCTGTTTTATCGCCCCGCGCGATATTTGTTCGGGTGCCGACTATGCGTCTGAGATAGTAAAGGGCATAAGCAATGCCATTGCAGTACTTTTAATTTTTTCAAGCGAGTCGGATAAGTCGGCGTATGTCTTACGCGAAGTAAATTCTGCTGTTTCGCGCAATAAAACTATTATTCCTCTAAGAATAGAAAATTTCCTTCCCTCGGAGGCGATGGAATTCTATCTTGGTCCTACACAATGGCTTGATGCTTTTCCGCAGATACTCGACACTCATTTAGACAGTGTTTTTTCCATTCTGTCGGGGCTTGAATTGAGGTCGGATGAAGTCCATATAAACGAGCTGCGATTTTCAGGCATAAACACCATCGATATAAGCGACCTGCTTGATGCAGGGTGGACTAAAAAGCAGATAACCCTGCGGGAAATAGAGCTAGATTATCTTTGTATCCCTGCCGATAGATATACAATGAATGATATTACCGAAGGTGTGTTGGAGGACTGGGTAGATAGCGTTCAGGAGAGTGCCGAGACTTCTTGTGCTCTTGTAAAAGACGACCAAATAATAGGCTATTGTGACCTTTATCCCGTAGAGAGCACAGATTTTGAAAGCCTCAAATCAGGAAAATTGATGATAAATGCTGACATGATTGCCCTTTATGCATTTGGAGGGCAATTTGATGCCTATATCGCCATGGTGGCAATTGACCCTGACAGCGCGTCGCAAAATAATTATATGAAAATTTTCAAATGGATATTTGTTAGGCTTGCTAAGTGGAAAGATATGGGAATAGAAATCAAACGCATAGGAATTTCAGTATATCAGCCTCTTTTAGAAAAATTTATTAAAGCGTTCGGATTTGAATGTGTCAGCATGAACCCTGCAGGCGGTAAGGTCTATATGACCGACATGGATAAACTATCTGTCAATAATTTATATCGCAAATACAGGGTTGAGAAATGAACAAAAAAAGTATAGAAAACGTGATCTACGAGGGCAAGAGTCCAATCGCTCTAAAGAGAGTTGGGATTACGGATATAGATGGAACAAATGCAGATGAATTTACAACATGATTTGATGACACCATTACTTAAAATCGCGTACAATACACAGATAATACAAATAGATGTTTCGTAATATACCGATATCTTTGCCCTAAGAGCGGCCGTGCTCTGTCCGTAAGGGGCGCGGGGCAGGAAAATCCCCTCGGATGACCGAGGGGATCTTCGCTCACTTGCAGCAGTTGTTGCCGCAGAGGTTGCCGCCGCCGCAGCAGCACAGGATGAGAAGGATGGGGAGCATGTCGCAAAGACAGCCCATTCCGTTCCCGTTGCAGCAGGAGAGCAGGAGCAGCAAGAGGATGATGTTGTCGCATCCGCAGCCGCCGTTACCAAAGAAGCCGTTCATGATATGTACCTCCTTTCAAACTCGGATCGCTCCTACCTCACCATACGCGCGCCGCGCGTTTTTTGTCACATATCTTCCTTGAGTATGTCATAGTATCCAACCTAATTCGAAGACGGAATACGCGCGCCGCTCAGCCAAAGGAGCCCCACAAAAATTCAAAGACTTTTTGTGGGGACCCCAGACTTGCACAGGCGTGGTAACCGCCTCTTGCAAGTCGCGGCGCGCACTGCGACCTCGCAAGCTAGACGTAACATTAAGTAGGCACGGGCGTAGTGCGCGTCGAGTCGCCTTCCTCCGCCCACGAGCGACGTTCAGTGAGTACTGTTCGCCAATTGATTATGTCAGTGCGAGAATAAAACTTTTTTCAAGATGTCGTGAAGTCAGTCCCGCATGATAGGAGAAATGTCCTCTATTCCGAGTGGGGGAGGAAAGCCCGTAGGGAAGGAGGGGGGACAATACTTCTATGTTAGGGGACGTGAAGTTTATTAAATTTTATCCTCTAACTACAGTTTGGGAGAGGAATAATTTTCTCAAACAAGAGGATGTGGAGCTTTTCTCCCATGTTGGGGACGGATCTTTGCCCCACCGAAATTCCTATGGAATTTTGGCGGGGACCCCCAAAAAAAAGACGCAACACACCGAGCAAGTCGAGTGTTATTAAAACGGAATTCTCTTTTCTGGGGTCCCCACCGAAAGCATTTTCGGTGGGGCCCTTACTCCGTCCCCAAGTGGGGGTATATTCACACCCCCACACCCCGACAGAGTGACGTAGCTAATAAGCGTGTGTTTGCCGTGCACTTATTCGTATCAACATTGCTTTGCAAAGTGCATAACGCGGGCGGGCGGAAGAATACACTTTTCAAGTGGAGTGGGTGAAGAGGATCACGGGTATGACTGCGGCGCTCGGCTGCATCCTGGTGATGGCGGTCGCGGGCGAAATTTGTCTGAAAATCGACGTCAAGTGGTATTCCGCGCTCGTAAAACCCGTTTTTATGCCGAGTGCGTTCGGTTTCTCCGTGCTTGTCACGCTGGTGTACGCGTGCTGCGCCGCGGTGATAACGCGCCTTGTGGTGAAGAAGAAGTTTTTTCCGTACATGGCTGCGCTCGCGCTTTCCGGAGAGCTTGCCGCGCTTTATCTTTCCACGGTATTCCGCATGAAGAGTCTTTACGGCGGAGCGGTCGTGATACTGCTTCTTTTCGCGGTATCGTTTTTTCTGGAAGTGAGATTTGCCGCGGAGGACAGAGTGCTTGCGGTTTCGTATTTCCCGGTGCTGGTTTTCAACGGATTTTGTCTGGTGTTGTCGTTCGTGCTCGCGCTTTCCAACTGAAATGCGCCTCCGCGCTCCGGCGGCGGCATATTATGACTTGATAAAGAAGAATTGTTTTGGTATAATGTCCTAAACTATGTTCTTTCGGCCGAGCGCGCGTCTGCGCGCGTGGGCGTGGGAGGGTTTATGTTGCTTGCCATGGACATCGGCAACACCAATGTCAAGATAGGGATCTTCAAGGGGGACGAGCTTGCCTACACATGGCGCGTTTCCACCGTCGCGTCCCACACCGCGGACGAGTACGGCATGGTCATCTACGATCTGCTGCGCCAGGGCGGACACACCTTCGAGGACGTGGACGGCGCGGTGATGTCGTCCGTCGCGCCCTCGCTCAACTACACGATAGAGCACATGTGCTCCTACTACACGGGCAAGCGTCCCATAGTGGTGGACCACCGCACGCGGACGGGCATAGAGCTGTGCTACGACAATCCTTCCGAGCTCGGCGCGGACAGGATGGTGGGCGCGGCGGCGGCGTACCGCTTTTACGGCGGTCCGGTGATCGAGGTGGATTTCGGCTCGGCGACGACGTTCAACCTCGTCACGGCGGAAGGGAAGTTCATCGGCGGCGCGATCGCGCCCGGCGTCAAGACCGCGACAGAGTCGCTGGTGCATACGGCGGCGAAGCTGCCCAGAGTGGAGCTCTCCACGCCGGAGAGCATCGTCGGCACGTCCACGAAGAGCTGTATGCAGTCGGGCATCATCTACGGCTATGCCGGGCTTGTGAAATACATGGTGGCAAAATACCGCACCCTCCCCGAAATGAAGGGCGCGAAGGTCGTGGCGACGGGCGGTCTTTCGGAGCTTATCGCGGGCGTGGAGCCGGAGCTTATTGACATCACCGACCGCGCGCTCGCGCTCAAAGGGCTGAAATATATCTACGACCTCAACCGCGCGAAATAGCGCGAAAAGGCGCGCCGGGGCGGCGTCCTGCGGCACGGAAACGGAAAACATACGGCGCAAGCCGTCACTAACTTTCAGGAGAATATATGAAAAAAATCGGAGTCGCCCTGCTCGGGCTGGGCGTTGTGGGCGGAGGGACGTATCAGATCCTCACCTCGCAGCGCGAATTCATCAAACGCAACGACGGTATCGACATCGAGATCAAGTGCATCCTCGAAAAAAATCTCGACAGATGTAAGGAACTCGGAGTGGATCTCTCCATAGTGTCCACCGACATAGACAGAGTGGTCAACGATCCGGAGATCTCCGTCGTGGCGGAGTTTTTCGGCGGTATCGAGCCGGCAAAGACCTTCCTCATCAAGGCGCTGGAAGCCGGCAAGAGCATCGTCACCGCCAACAAGGAGATGTTCTCCAAAAACTGGCCGGAGCTGGAAGCGGCGGCGGAAAAGGGCGGCGGCGGACTTTACTTCGAAGCCAGCTGCGCCGGAGGCATCCCGATCATCCGCACGCTGACAGACGGTATGCAGGCAAATCACGTCACCTCTCTCAAAGGCATCGTCAACGGCACCACCAACTACATCCTCTCACGCATGAGCGAGGAGGGTGTGGATTACGCCGCGTGCCTTAAAGACGCGCAGGCGCTCGGATACGCCGAGGCGGATCCCACCGCGGACGTGGAAGGCTTCGACGCCATGTACAAGAACAGCATACTGTCCTCCCTCGCCTACAAAAAGCGCGTGCCCGTCGACAAGATCTACCGCGAAGGCATCTCCGGCATCGCCGTCGAGGACATCAACTACGGCAAGGAGCTGGGGTACACCATCAAACTTCTCGCCATCTCCAAAAACCGCGACGGGAAGATAGAGGCGCGCGTGCATCCGGCGTTCCTGCCCTCAGGGCATCCGCTGTCGTCCGTCAGCGGATCTTTCAACGCGGTGTACGTGCACGGCGACAGCGTGGACGACATCATGCTCTACGGCAGAGGCGCGGGCGCGCTCCCCACGGGCAGCGCGATCGTGAGCGATATAGTCTTTGCCGCGGGCAGAACGGAGCACCGCAAGTTCCCTTGGGAGCTGGAGAGCGAGGTCAATGACGAGGACTTCGCGTCCGATTTCTCATCGCGTTACTACGTCCGTCTCACCGTGTCAGACGAGGAGGGGACGCTGAGCAAGATCACGGGCGTGTTCGGCCGCTGCGGCATATCCCTCGCTACCGTTGTGCAGAAGGAAGCGGTGTCAAGGGAGGTCGCCGTCATTTTCGTCACGCACGAAACCAGGGAGAGCACCATGCGCAAAGCGCTCGAAGGCATAGCGCAGCTCTCCGGCGTGGAGAATATCGCCGCGCTCATCAGGGTGGAAGAATGAAACAAGCGGAGTTCAAACGCGGAGCAGGCGTGCTCATGCCCGTCAGCGCGCTGCCGAGTCCGTACGGGATAGGGTGCTTCTCGCGTGACGCGGAGGTGTTTGCGGAGCTTGCCGCCGACATGGGTTTTTCGTGGTGGCAGGTGCTGCCCCTCACCATACTCGGCGCGGGCAATTCTCCGTATTCCGGCTACTCGACGCATGCGGGCAACTTCCTTTTCATCAATCCCCATTCGCTGTACGAAGAGGGACTGCTGACAGCGGAGGAGGCGGCGGGCGCGAAGTACGGCGGCGAGCCGTACAGGGTGGACTACGCCTTTGCGCGTGAGAACGTAACGCGCGTTTTACGCATCGCTTTCGGGCGTATAAACTCCGAGATACGTCAAAAGATCGACGCGTTCGCGGAGGAAGAAAGCTATTGGCTGGACGACTACGCACTCTTTATGGCACTTGCCGCGCGCTACGGCGGCGACTGGACGAAGTGGGAGAGCGGTCTTGCCTTCCGCGACGCGGGCGCGCTTGCCGCGGCGAGGAAAGAGCTGGCGGACGAGATCGCGTATTATGTGTTCGAGCAGTACGAGTTCTACAGACAGTGGTACGCGCTTAAAGAAAAGGTCAACGCGAGGGGAGTGAAGATCATCGGCGATCTTCCATTCTACGTCGCCACGGAGAGCGTGGACGTGTGGACGAATGCGGCGGAGTTTCAGTTGGACGAAAAAGGCCGCCCGCGCGCGGTGGCGGGAGTGCCTCCCGACGCTTTCGCCGCAAAAGGGCAGATCTGGGGCAACTGTCTTTACGATTTCGCCGCGATGAAAAAGAGCGGCTACAGGTGGTGGCGCAAGCGCATATCCCATTGTCTGAAGATGTACGACGCGCTGCGGCTGGACCATTTCCGCGCTTTCTACAATTACTTCTCCATTCCCGCCGGGGACGGCGACACCGCCGTCAACGGGCATTGGGAGTACGGACCGGGGCAGGAACTCATCGACCTCATGCTCGCCGACAATCCTTCCGCGCTGTTCATCGCGGAGGATCTGGGGCTGATAGACCCCGATTGCAGGAAGTTCATCGACGGTACGGGCATACCCATGATGAGGGTGTTCCAGTTCGCGTTCGACGGTACGCAGAGCGTGCATCTGCCCTACTTCTACGACAGGACCAACGTCGCCTATTCGGGCACCCATGACAACAATACGCTGCTGGGCTGGCTGTACGAGATGAACCCGGACGCGCGCGCGTTCGCGCTCAAATACTGCGGCTTCACGGGCCCCGGATGGGGCAGCGGCGGTCCGTCGTGCCAGTCGACCAAGGCGATACTCCGCACGATAGCGGCTTCGTCCGCGGTGCTTGCGATATTCCCCGTGCAGGATATGCTGGGTTACGGCGCGGACACTCGCGTCAACGTCCCCGGTACGCCGGAGGGCAACTGGGAGTTCCGCCTTGCGTACGAGCTGATGATGTCCGTGGACAGGGACTTCTTCCTCGACATCAACAACACCTACGGCAGGCTGGGAGGCAGCAGGAGATGATCCTCTTCTTTGCGGAGGGAGAGTGCGACAGCGACGCGTTCGTTAAGCATTGTTACGCGCATTTTGCGGACATCATGAACGCGGCCGGCGGCGACTATCCGCGCGAGGTGAACATCATCCGCGAGGAGGACGAAAAGCCGCGTTTCGACCGCGGCGGCGCGCACTTCTCGCTCTCGCATTCGCACGGGATCATAATGCTCGGCATCTCCCACAGCGAGATCGGAGTAGACATCGAGAAGATACGCCCCGTCGATTTCGGGAAATTCGCCTTCATTGAGGCGGAGGACGAGGAGGACTTCTTCAGGAAGTGGACGGAGCGTGAGAGCTGGCTCAAGTTCACGGGAGCGGGGCTCAGGGACTTTCGCAAGCCCGTCCCTGAGGACGCGCACTTCGAACATTTCGATGTGTTTGACGGTTACGACGCGTGCGTGTGCGCCGAACCGCAGAATATCACCGCCTATCTCATCGACCTTAACCACGTCGAGGGAAGAGAGGGGAACAAAGACGGCAACCAATAAGCATGCGGCAAAAAGACGGTTTTATCCGCCGTATGCGACAGATAAAACATCAATTTCGAAAAAGCGAGGAGTATTATGAACAACGATATTTTCGAGAAACTCAAAGCCATAGCGGTCAATCAGATCGGCATCGACGAGGAGAAAGTCACTCCGGAGAGCGACATCATCAAGGATCTCGGACTGGACAGCCTTGACATCGTCGATATGCTCATGAGCGTGGAAGAAACGTTCGGCGTCACCATAGACGACGGCGACGTCGCGGAGATGAAGACGGTCGCGGACGTGGTGAAGTTCATCGAGGACAACGTCGCCTGACGTTCGCATATGGCTGCCACCGATAAAGCGGTCGAAGTCCTGCACCTGGTCAAAAACTACGGCGACGTGCGCGCCGTGAAGGACATTTCCTTCGAGGTGAAACGCGGAGAGCTTTTCGCGTTCCTCGGACTGAACGGCGCGGGCAAGAGTACGACCATCAACATACTTTCCACTATTCTCCCCAAGACGTCGGGCAAGGCGTTCGTGGACGGCTTCGACATCGACCGTGAGAGCGAGGAGATCAAGCGCAGGATAGGCATAGTCTTTCAGGGTTCCGTGCTGGACGACAGGCTTACCGTCGGCGACAATCTCGCCGTGCGCGCGTCCTTTTACGGGCTACGCGGCGCCGCCCTCAAAGCGCGCGTGGCGGAAGTGACGGAGCTTTTCGGGCTTGCGGACATTCTCGCGCGCCCTTACGGCAAACTTTCCGGCGGTCAGCGCCGCCGCGCCGACGTCGCGCGCGGGCTGGTGCACCGTCCGTCCGTGCTCTTTCTGGACGAGCCGACCACGGGGCTGGACCCTCAGACGCGCCGCCGCGTGTGGGACGTGCTGCACACTTTGCGCCGCGAGACGGGCATGACTCTCTTTCTCACCACCCATTACATGGAAGAAGCGGCGGACGCGGACACCGTCGTCATCATGGACGACGGCAACATCGCGGCGGAGGGCACTCCGCACGAGCTCAAGACGCTGTACTCCGGCGACTACGTCAGACTCTACCGTCCGCGGGACGCCGCGACATCCGCACGGCTTGCGGCGGAGGGGTTTGATTTCGATTATGAAGGGGAGTGTTACCGCGTCAAGACGTCAAGCACCGCCGCTGCGCGCGATTTCGTCATCGCGCACCCGGACCTCGCGACGGACTTCGAAGTGGTGAAGGGGGACATGGACGACGTGTTCCTCCGCGTCACGGGCAAGAAGCTCACGGGAGGCGGCGCGGAATGACCTTTACACAGAAAATAACAGGTGAAATTTACGCTTTCTCGCAGCTGGTAAGGCGGCATTGCAAAGTGTTCCTGAAAGACGGCATGGCGGTGTTTTTCTCACTGCTTGCGCCGCTCATAGTTTTCATGCTTTACATTCTCTTTCTCGGCGAAATTCAAGCCGATACCGTGGCAGGATTCTTTCCCGAAGGAATGCCCGTGCCTGAGGACGACGTGCGCGCTTTCGTGGACAGCTGGATGGTCGCCGGAGTGCTCGGTGTGGCGTGTATAACGGTTTCCTTCAGCGCAAATTCCGTCATGGTGCAGGACAAGTGCAGGGGGCAGATCCGTGACTGCCTTGTTTCGCCCGTGCGGAAACAAACGGTCACGCTGGCGTATTTCGCGTTCAACTTTATCGTTACCGTCGTCATCGTTACGGTCGTATGCCTTATTGCCTTCGTGTATCTCGCGGCGACCGGGAGATTCATGCTGTCTGCGGGCGAAGCGTTCGCGGTCATAGGGACGATACTCTTTTCCTCTCTCTCATCCACGCTGTTCTCGGTGCTGGTGTGCGCGCTCTTCCGCACCGAGGGGGCTCTCAGCGGCTTTGTGGGCATTGTCAGCGCGGCGATAGGCTTCCTCATCGGCGCATACATGCCAATGTCCGCATTCCCGGACGGGGTGGAGTATGTCGCGGCGCTGCTGCCCGGCACACACTCCGCGGGGCTTTTCCGCAACTTCCTCATGAGCGGCGCGCTGGAGAACCTCACCGCGGGACTCCCTCAGGCGGCGCACGACGGCATTGCCGAAGCATTCTCCATGGAGATCGATCTCTTCGGCGCAAACGTCGGTACGGACATCATGGCGGTGTACATAGCCGGAAGCATAGTGCTCTTCGCCGTGCTCAATCTCGTGTTGGGGACAAGGCTTCTCAATCTGCCGTCATACGGCGGCGCGTCGAAACTCTTCCGCCGCGGCAAGCGCGGAAAAGACGAGGGAGCAAAGCGGAAATAGAAAATATTCGCAAACAGAAAAAATGGTGATAATTGTACACGCAAAAGCCCGTCATTCCGACGGGCTTTTGCGTTTCGATTTCGATTTTTCGGTTGAAAGTGAATTCGACATTCGTGAGTCCGACGCGCGGTCAGCGAAGCTCCGGGACTTCGGATGCGAACAGTTTACTTGCAAAGATCCTTTCTTCTTCTGTCACAGGAAGTTCCTCCCTCGGATATAACGGAGCGGCGGATGCCGCGGTCTTTCGGTGCGTGCGGATGTCGGATGATGACGCACGGTGAGTGTTTTGCGCCTTTGCGCCGTGCGTGGTCAGATGCGTCTTATGATCTCGTCCGTGATGGCGCGGGTGCCGAGCGTGCCGCCTATGTCGGCGGTGCCCAGTCCGTCGTCGAGAACGCCTTCCACCGCGCGTTCGACGGCGTTCGCCTCCGCACCGAGGTCGAAGGACAGACGGAGCATCATTGCCGCCGAAAGGATAGTGCCTATCGGATCCGCCTTGTCCAGCCCCGCAAGCGCGGGTGCGGAACCGTGGATGGCTTCGTACATTCCCACGGAAGTCGCGCCCAGGGACGCGGAGGGCATGACGCCTATGCTGCCCACTATCGCCGCCGTGAGGTCGGAGAGGATGTCGCCGAAGAGGTTGGAAGTGAGCAGCACGTCGAATTGCGACGGCGCGAGCGCGAGCTGCATCGCCGCGTTGTCCACATACATCATGTCGAGCTGCACGGAAGGGTAGTCCTCCGCGATGTCGCTCACGACTTTGCGCCAGAGTTTCGAGGACGTGAGCACGTTGGCCTTGTCCACGAGGCAGACCTTTTTGCGGCGCGTTTCGGCAAGTTCGTACGCGATGCGCGCCACGCGCTCGATCTCTATCTCCGAATAACTCTCCGTGTCGTACGCCTCGCGTCCCGTCGCACCCGTGCGGTAGCCGCGCTCGCCGAAATAGATGCCGCCCGTGAGCTCCCTCACCGTGACGAGGTCTATGCCGCGCTCCACGATCTCGTCCTTCAGGGATGAGGCGCCTCTCAGCGCGGGGAAGAGCTTCGCCGGACGGATGTTGGCGTAAAGACCGAGTTCCTTGCGCATGGCGAGCAGCGCCGCTTCGGGACGCACGGGGGCGCTGTCCCACTTGGAACCTCCCACCGCACCGAGCAGCACCGCGTCCGCGGCGTGCGCCGCCTTTACTGTTTCCTCGGGCAGAGGGTGTCCCGCGGCGTCGATCGCCGCGCCGCCTATGAGCGCTTCGGAAAAGACGAATTCGTGCTTGAATTTGTCCGCAACACATTCGAGCACCCGTCTTGCCGACGAAACTATCTCCGGGCCTATGCCGTCGCCGGGGAGCAGAAGTATCTTCGCTTTCATTGCTTCACCGCCTCCATGAGTCCGCCCTTTTCGAGTATGCGGGCGACGTAGTCGTCCATGGGCGGAAGGGTGTAACTCCTGCCCGTCGTGACGTCTGTCAAAATGCCGTTTTCGAGAGTTAAAACGTCGTTTTCGTTGATTTCATCCGCCATTTCGGGGCTTTCTACGATATAAAGACCGATATTGACCGCGTTGCGGAAGAAGATGCGCGCAAAACTTTTTGCAATGACCGCGCGCACTCCCGACGCCTTGATGGCGAGAGGCGCGTGCTCGCGGCTGGAGCCGCTGCCGAAGTTGCAGCCGCCCACGATGAAGTCGCCTTTGCGCACCTTTTTCGCGAAGTCGGGATCTATGTCCTCCATGGCGTGCGCGCTGAGATTTTCCGCGCTCGCGTCGTTGAGATACCTTGCCGGTATTATCACGTCCGTGTTGACGTTGTCGCCGTATTTGAATACTTTTCCGCCTTGCATATTCACTCCTTCGGGCATGCCAGCACGCCCTGTATTGCGCTCTCCGCGGCAACGTAGGGAGAGGCGAGATATACCTCGGACGTCACGTCGCCCATGCGCCCCACGAAGTTGCGGTTGGTGGTGGCGACGGCGCGTTCGCCGTGCGCGAGTATGCCCATGTATCCGCCGAGGCAGGGACCGCACGTCGGGGTGGACACCGCCGCGCCGCTGTCGATAAAGACGGAGGTCAGCCCTTCGTCTATGCACTTTTTGTACACTTCCATGGTGGCGGGGATGACGATGCACCTCACGCCGTCCGCGACTTTTCTGCCCCGCATGACGCTTGCCGCGGCGCGCATATCGGACAGCCTGCCGTTGGTGCAGCTGCCTATCACTACCTGGTCGATCTTCAGCCCTTCCGGCACGTCTTTGCCGAAGAATTTCACGTTGGAGGGCAGGTGGGGGAACGCCACCGCCGGCATGACGGAGGAGAGGTCGAGCTCTATCGTGCGCCCGTATTCCGCGTCCGCGTCGGGGATGACGACGTCGCCCGCGTCGTATTCGGCGCCGCGGGAGCGGAGATATTCCGCCGCCGCTTCGTCCACGGGGAAGAATGCGTTCTTCGCGCCGCATTCCACCGCCATGTTGGCGATGGTCAGTCTGTCGTCCACGGAAAGCGCGGAAACGTTCCCGAAAAATTCGAGTGACTTGTAGGTCGCTCCGTCCACGCCGAGCATGCCGATGAGCGTAAGTATGACGTCCTTGCCCGTCACGAACCTTTTGAGGGAGCCGGTGAGCACGATTTTTACGGCCTCCGGCACTCTGAACCACAGCTTGCCCGTGAGCATTGCCGCCGCCATGTCCGTGGAGCCCACGCCCGTGGATACGCAGCCCAGCGCGCCGTAGGTGCAGGTGTGGCTGTCCGCGCCTATTATGAGCATGCCGGGACGGATGAGTCCGAGTTCGGGCAGGAGAGCGTGCTCCACGCCCGCGCGTCCTACGTCGTAAAAGTGTCTGATGCCCTGTTCCGCGGCAAAATCGCGCACCGTCTTGCACTGTTCGGCGGACTTGATGTCCTTTGCCGGCACGAAATGGTCGAGGACGAGCACGACTTTGTCGGGATATTTCACCCTCTCTCCCGCCTTTTTCATCTCCTTGATCGCAACGGGGGAGGTGATGTCGTTGCCGAGGACGAGATCGACGTCCGCGGTGATAAGCTCGCCCGCGGTTACGCTGCCGCGTCCCGTATGTCTTGCGAATATCTTTTGGGTTGCAGTCATTTTCATAAGCGCCTCACACGATTTTTCCTCTGCCCGTCAGCTTGTATTCGAAGCTGTCGGTGAGGGCGGACCAGCTTGCCTCTATGATGTCCGTCGAGACTCCCACCGTGGTCCAGGTGTCTTTTTTGTCCGACGAGGTGATGAGCACCCTTACCATTGCGCCCGTGGCGGCGGAAGAGTCCACCACACGCACCTTGTAGTCGATGAGCGCGACTTCGTCGATCTGCGGAAAATGTTTGATGAGAGCGGAGCGCAGCGCCTTGTCCAGCGCGTTGACGGGGCCGTTGCCCGTCTCCGACACCGAGGTGACTTCGCCGTTCACGCGGATGGCGACTTCCGCCGTGTTCACGCCGCCGGGACGGACGGCTTTGATGCAGTAATGCTCCAGCTCGAAAGAGGGGCTGAACGCGTTCATCATGCGTTCCGCCAGCAACACGAAACTGCCGTCCGCGTCCTCGAACTGGTATCCCTTCATCTCAAGCAGCTTGATCATATCCAGGATCTCTTTGGTCTTGGGATTGGATTTGTCGAGAGAGGGGAAGAGCCTCTCCAGCTTTTTTGCCACCGCGCTGCGTCCCGCGACTTCGCTGAGCAGTATGCTGTCGCGGTTGCCCACCGCTTCGGGCGAAACGTGCTCGAAAGTGCGCGGATCCTTGATGACCGCGTCCGAGTGCATGCCCGCCTTGTGCGCGAACGCCGCCGCGCCGACGTACGGCATTGCCGGATCGAGTTTAACGTTGCTTATCTCCGCCACCGCGTGCGCCGTGCGCGTGAGCGCGGTGAGATCCACGCCGCACTTACAGCCGCCTTTGAGAGCCAGGTCTGCGATGATGGTGGAGAGATTGGCGTTGCCGCACCGTTCTCCGAAGCCGAGGAATGTGCCTTGAATATGCCTTGCGCCTGCGCGCACGCCGGCGATGGACGACGCGACCGCCGTGCCCGTGTCGTTGTGGAAATGCACGCCTGTCGTGACTCCGGGCAGAGCCTCCGCCGCGGCTTTGGTCAGTTCGTACGCCTTGTCGGGGAAGATGCCGCCGTTGGTGTCGCACAGAGTCACCGTGTCCGCGCCGGCTTCCGCCGCCGTGCGTATGCAGAGGAGAGCGTAGTCCATGTCCTCCTCCGCGCCGTCGTAGAAGTGTTCCGCGTCAAAGATGACGCGCCTGCCGTGCGACGCCAGAAAACGCACGCTGTCGCGTATCATGCGGAGGTTCTCCTCCTTTGTCGCGTTCAGCACCTCTTCGACGTGCCTTACGCTCGTCTTGCCGAATATGCACACGGTCTGCGCACCCGCGGCGAGCAGCTTGCACAGCCCCTCGTCGTTTTCGGCGGGAGTGTTCTTGCGGCATGTCGAGCCGAAAGCGGCAAGCCGCGGCGAGGAGCACTCCTGAAAGAACTCCGCGTCCTTCGGGTTGGACGCCGGATCGCCCCCCTCGACGAGATCTATGCCTATGCCGGAGAGCAGGGCGAAGATCTGTTTCTTGTCCGAGAGGGAGTAGCTTATCCCTGCCGCCTGCGCGCCGTCGCGCAGAGTGGTGTCGTAAAATTCCAGCCTCATGTCATTCCTCTTGCAGAAGTTTGTTGGTGGCGTTGATGTATGCGATGAGCGAGGCTTCCAGCACGTCCGTGGAGATGCCTTTGCCCGTCATCACCTTGCCGTCCTCCGGAGAGGCGAGCTTGACGGTGGCTTCGCCGAGCGCGTCCTTGCCTTCGGACACCGAATGCACCTGATAGTCCGTGAGCTTGAAGTTCTGTCCCGTGAGGGAGTTGATGGCTTTGAATCCCGCGTCCACGGGTCCGTCGCCCGTCATACGGTCGGAATGTATCCTGCCGTCCGCTTCGAGCGATATGAGTGCGGAGGCGGAATTCTTGTAGGCGGTCACCTCGTAGTCCTTGAGCGAGTAGATGCGCTTCACGCGGCGGCGGTAGATGCCTGAGAGCAGCGCGTCGATGTCGCTGCGCGTGACCTCTTTCTTGCGGTCGGCAAGCTCCTTGTAACGGGGGAAGTAAGCGTCCACCTGTTCCGGAGTGAGAGAGTAGCCCATTTCTTCGAGAAGTTCCGAAAACGCATGTTTACCGCTGTGTTTGCCGAGGAAAAGTGTGTTTTCGGGCACTCCGATGTCTTTCGGACTCATGATCTCGTAGGTCGCTTTGTTTGCCAGCACGCCGTGCTGGTGTATGCCGGATTCGTGCGCGAAAGCGTTCTTGCCCACGATTGCCTTGTTGGGCGGGAGTTTGATGCCGACGATGCCGCTCACGAGCTGACTTGTGCGGAAGATGCGTTCCGTCACCACGTCCGTGTACATGCCGAAACGGTCGCGGCGCGTCTTTATCGCCATGACGACTTCCTCCAGCGCGGCGTTGCCCGCGCGCTCGCCGATGCCGTTCACCGTGCACTCGATCTGCGACGCGCCCGCCTCCGCGGCGGCAAGCGAATTGGCGACCGCCATGCCGAGGTCGTTGTGGCAGTGCACCGCGATCGCGGCGCGGTCTATGCCTGCCACGTTTTCGCGGATGTAAGATATCATCTCCTTCATTTCGGCGGGCGTGGCGTATCCCACGGTGTCCGGGAAGTTGAGCGTCGTCGCGCCGGCTTCGAGAGCGGTGCGCGCGGCGCGCGCGAGAAACGCGTAAGGAGTGCGCGTCGCGTCCTCGAAGGAAAATTCCACATCGTCGGTGAGCGATTTTGCGTACTGCGTGTGCGTGCGTATCATCTCGACCGCCGTGTCCTCGTCGATGCGGAGCTTGTACTTAAGGTGTATCGGGGACGTTGCAAGAAAGACGTGCAGACGGGGATGCGCTGCGTCTTTCACCGCTTCCCACCCTTTGTCGATGTCCTCCTTGCGGCAGCGGCAGAGCGCGGCTACCGTGGCGTTTTTTATTACGGCGGAGATCTCTTTCACCGCCTTGAGTTCTCCCTCGCTCGCGGCGGGGAAGCCTGCTTCGATGACGTCCGCTCCGAGGCGTTCGAGAGCCTCCGCGACGTCGAGTTTTTCGTTGATGTGCATGCTGCAGCCGGGCGATTGTTCGCCGTCGCGCAGCGTCGTGTCGAAGATCCTTATCTTTCTGCCTTGATTGACTTTTTCCTGATTTACGTCCATAACCTTTATTTTATATCCTCATTTTCGATGTATTAAGTCGCATTTTTGCGGAGATTGATAAAAAATATGCGCGGACGCAGGTGCATATCCGCCGCTTCCGCATGCGGCAATACCGTCACGGTATTGCTTTCATGCGGAAGCGGCGGCGCAGAGCAGCGCCGCGCGGTTATAGTCGTATCGTGCCGGAGAGGCTGTCCGAGCCGCGTTCGAGTGCCGCGCCGCCGGTGCGCGCCATTTCGATAATGTCGTAGGCGGAGAGCACTTTGACGAAGTTGTCCACTTTGTCGGTGGAGCCGGTCAGTTCCAGCATCATGCTGTCAGCGCACACGTCGATGGCTTTCGCGCCGAAGAGGGTGCACAGGTCCACGATCTCGCTGCGGCGCGCGCCGCCCACCGCCACTTTGATGAGCAGAAGTTCGCGCGCGGCGACGTTCTTGACGTCGAAGTCCATTACTCTCACCACGTCCTCCTGCTTTTCGAGCTGCGCCACTATCTGTTTCACGGTGTTCTGCGCGGCATAGACCGTGATGGTCATGCGCGACCATCTGTCGTCCTCCGTGGCGCATACGGTCAGTCCGTCGATGTTGTAGCCGCGGCGCGAGAAGAGCCCGGCTATGCGTGAGAGCACGCCCGGCTGGTTGTTGACGAGGATGGAGATTATCTGTCTTGTTGCGTTGTCCATATTTCTCCTCGGATTCCTTTGTCTGCTTCCGTTTTCGCCTTCTTATATCCCCGTATTGATCGGGATCCTGAAGTCTATGACGACGGGGAGAGGCCCGTCCAGCGCGGCAGCCACGGCTTCTTCGACGTCCTCGTCCTCGTTCACGGTCACACCGCGCGCGCCCATAGCCTGCGCGAGCGCGGCGTAATCGACGTTGAGATAAAGCGCGTTCACGCCGGAGCCTTTGACCTTCCGTGCCGTCTGCAGTTTGCGTATCATGCCGAGCGCGTTATTGTTGAGCACCGCGACCACGAGCGGAACGTGGTGTTTGACGGCGGTGGTAAGCTCGTTCATGTTCATGTTGAACGATCCGTCCCCCGTGACGACCAGGCAGGTGTCGCCGCTTGCGAAATGCGCTCCTATCGCGGCTCCCATGCCGAAGCCCATTGCTCCGAGTCCGCCGCTGGTGAGGAAACGGCGGGGGGAGAAGATCTGCGCGTTGTGCGCCGCCCATTCCTGATGCAGTCCGACGTCCGTTGTGACGGTGACGTTCCGTCCGAGAGCCTGCGACAGCGCGCGGATTATCCGTGTGCCGCGGTTTTCTTCGCGGAAGTCCGCCAGCTCCGGATAAGCCCACACCGCCTCTTCCTTTTCGCCAAGGAGGGGCAGGAGAGCGTCGAGAGCCGCCGCCGCGTCGCCGATGACGGCGGCGGAAGCGTGCACGTTCTTGTCTATCTCCGCGCGGTCGGCGTCTATCTGCAGCAGAGGAATGCGCCGTTTGCGCAGTCCGTTGAACGCGCCGTATCTGCTGTTGAAGCGCGCTCCCACCGTGATGAAAAGGTCGCACTCCGACACCGCTTCCGCGGCGCGGATGTTGATGTCGGACAATACTCCGAGGTATCTCTCGTAGTCGGGAGGGCAGCACCCTATGCCCATGTACGACACCGTGACGGGCGCCTTGAGAAGACGCGCAAGCGCGAGTATTTGCTGTTCCGCGCCCGCCTGCGCCGCGCCGCCGCCCGCGTATATCACGGGACGCTCGCTCGCCGCGATCATCTCCGCCGCGACGCGAAGCTGTTCCTCATCCGGTGCGGACGGGAGAGTGTGCTCCGGCACCGCGGGCTCGTATTCCGCCGAGCAGTCGAAGATGTCGGACGGTACGTCCACCAGCACGGGCCCTTTTCTGCCGCTTTCCGCCAGCGCGAACGCGCGCCTTATCGCGGGAGCCATTTCGGACGCGCTCTTCACGATGATGCCGTACTTCGTCACGGGCATGGACACGTCGAAGATGTCCACTTCCTGAAAGCTGTCGTGTCCGAGTTGCGCAAGGGGGACGTTGCCCGTGATCGCGACGAGCGGTACGCTGTCCATGTAAGCGTCCGCAAGTCCGGTGACGAGGTTGGTCGCGCCGGGACCGGATGTGGCGAGCACGACTCCCGCCTTTCCGCTGCGCCGCGCATACCCCTCGGCGGCGAAACACGCGCCTTGTTCGTGCGCGGTGAGCACGTGCCGTATGGAGGACTTCGCCAGTGCGTCGTAGACGGACAGAATGCTCGCGCCGGGGTATCCGAAGATGTTCCGGACGCCCTGTTCCTCAAGACAGTTCACGAGTATTTTCGCACCGTTCAGCAGCATTCTTCCGCACGCGCGCCTTATGCGCGCTTCAACTCCTTACAAGAGATATCGCTTTATCAACTCATTTTACTACGCGTGCGCGTTTCCGTCAAGAAAAACAGCCTGCGGAGGCGGCGTCCGGGCGCATATTTGCATAAAAATTACAAATTTTTGCATATTATACGCTGTGTTTGCGAAAAGAGGGGATTATGTGGAAAATTTATGCAAAATCGTTTGCCTTTTATAAACGTCGGTGGTAGTATGTTTGCATAATGAAACAAACAGGGAGGCAATCCATGAAAAAATTCAGCAAAATTCTGGTGATCGTGCTTGCGCTGGCAACGCTTGTCGGAGCCTGCTTCGCCTTCGCCGCATGCAATGATAGTAAAGTTAAAATCGGTGCACAGCAGGGAACGACCGGCTTGTTCTATCTTCAGGGCAATGCCGATATGAATTTCAGCGGCTATTCCAATATCGATGCTATGCAGTATGACAGCATAGGACAGGCTGTGCAAGACATGATCAACGGAAATATCTCTTACGTTGTCGGTGACGTTGCGGTCGCAAGAGAAGCTGCAAGCCTTGTCGGCGGTGCGCATATCATTGACATTCCGCTCAGCACGGAAGAGTATGCAATCGGCGTTGATCCCGATCAGCCTGAACTTCTCGCCGATATTAATGAAGTTTTGACGGAGATGAAGTCCAACGGTGCCCTTGAGCAAATCATCTCCAATTATGAAAACGAAGATTATACTCCCGTTGGTGTTCCTGCCGGCAGCGTCAACAGCAGCGCAAATCAACTTGTAATGGCGACGAACGCTGAATTTGCGCCGTTTGAATCCAAGCAGGGTGAGCTGTTCGTCGGTATTGACATCGAGATCGCGCAGTACATTGCAAATGCGCTTAATATGGAACTTGTTATCGTCGACATGGAGTTTGACTCTGTCGTGACCTCTGTCGGCACAAACGGTATCGACATCGCACTTGCCGGTCTTACCGTGACCGAGTCGCGCAAAGTGTCTGTGACATTCTCCGACTCTTACTATGAAGGATCTTATCAGGTCATCATTGTCAAAGACGGTGACACCACATTCGATGAATGCACTACGGCAGAGGACGTTGAAAACATCTTGAAGTCCCTGTAAGAGGATGGCTTATGGCCGAAAAATGGCAATTATTTGTTGAACAATTCGTAACGTATGGAGGCTATCGAACAGTGCTCGATGGCCTCTATGCTACGATTATTATTGCAGTCGGAGGTTTGGCGATTGGCATAGTTATCGGTATGCTTATTGCCGTAACGAAAGTCGTTCCCAAATATTCTCCGTTTGTTAAAGTATTGAGCAGAATTTCCGATATATATGTTGGCTTTTTCCGCGGCACTCCTATGGTCGTTCAGCTGCTGCTCGTCTACTATGTGCTGTTGCCGGCGATGAGCGTCAGAATTGACAGCGCGGTGACGGTAGCCGTTATAGTTTTCGGGTTGAACAGCGGTGCGTATGTATCGGAAATCATGCGGAGCGGTATTAACTCCGTAGACCAAGGGCAACTTGAGGCGGGCAGGGCACTCGGACTCAGTTATCCCGTAGCAATGCTGCGGATAGTTATCCCGCAAGCAATTAAAAACATCATTCCTACCTTGGGAAATGAGTTCATAGTGCTGGTTAAGGAAACGTCTGTTACAAGTTTTATAACTGTTGTTGATTTGACAAGAGCATTCAGAGGAATTGCCAGCGCGAACTATGAGTACATAATACCGTACATTATTCTTGCGGCATTCTACCTTGTGATCGTCATACTCATCACAATGGTAATCAAACTAATTGAGAGGAGGTTCGCCAAGAGTGACAGAAGAGTTAGTGCGAAATGATTTTTCCGTCGGCGCGGAGGAAGATACCGCCGCGGCAGGCGCAGAGCAGTCTGCGGAAAGCAAGACCGGCGAACCCATGATAGAAGTCGTCAACCTCACCAAGAAGTTTGGCGATCTCCTCGTGCTGGACGACATCTCCGAGTCGGTCTACGCCGGGGAAAAGGTGGTGGTCATCGGACCGTCCGGCGGCGGCAAGTCCACCTTCCTCAGGTGTCTTAACTGCCTTGAGGATCCCACTTCAGGGCAGATATTCTTCGAAGGCGTGGACCTTGCGGACCTCAAAGTCAACATCAACGAGCACCGCAGGAAAATGGGCATGGTGTTCCAGCAGTTCAACCTGTTCAACAACCTTACGGTCAAGAAGAACATCACTCTCGCCCCCGTGAAGATCGGCATAGCGGACCTTCGCAAAGCGAAGACGCACAACCTCGTCACGCCCCTTTACAACAAGTGGTTCGCACGCTTCGGCGCGGGGCATAACGCACGGATAGAGAAAAAGCGCATTATGCTCCAAAACGAGGTTGAAACGCTCAAAACAGCGCTTGAACCCGTTGTTGCGGAGTGGGAGCAGACCAAGACCGTTGAGGAAGTGGCAGGGAAGAGCGTCGTAAGTTACGACCCTGAACTCACGAAAAAGAAGCTGAAGATCACGGCGCAGCTGGAAAAGAAAGAGCGCGCTCTGTCGCATGCCGTGCCTGCGCACGAGATGGAGCCTGTCGAGCTTCCTGCGGCAAGCGCCAGAGAAGTGCGCGCCGCGGCGGAAGAGAACGCAATGCGCCTGCTCAGGCGCATAGGGCTTGACAGCAAAGCGGACGCCTATCCGTCCACGCTTTCCGGCGGACAGAAACAGCGCGTCGCCATAGTCCGCGCCCTTGCCATGAGTCCCAAGGTCATGCTCTTTGACGAGCCGACTTCCGCGCTCGACCCTGAGATGGTGGGCGAAGTGCTCGACCTCATCAAGCAGGTGGCGGACGAGGGTATGACCATGGTCATCGTCACGCACGAAATGGGTTTTGCCCGCGAGGTAGGCACGCGTATTCTCTTCATGGCGGAAGGAAAAGTGCTCGAACAAGCGCCGCCTGAGGAGTTTTTCGGCAATCCGCAGCATCCGCGGCTCAAAGAATTCCTCGCAAAAGTCTTGTGAGGGAGCACAAAGCAATCAAAAAGGCAGGGCATTCGCCCTGCCCTTCGTTTTTTAAGAGATTACGTCACTCCGTAATACCGCTGTTGACGATGGGTTGGGCGTCCTTGCCCGCGCACAACACCACCATGAGGTTGGACACCATTGCCGCCTTGCGCTCGTCGTCGAGGGACACAAGCCCCGTTTCGCCGAGTTTCGCAAGAGCGAGTTCCACCATGCCGACCGCGCCTTCCACGATGGTGGTGCGCGCGTCGACTATCGCCTTTGCCTGCTGGCGCTGGAGCATGGCGGCGGCTATCTCCTGCGCGTAGGCGAGGTGCGCTATGCGCGCTTCCACGACCTCTATGCCGGCGATCTCGACTCTCTTCTGCAGGTCGTCGCAGAGGGTGGCGGCTATCTCCTGCGCACTGCCGCGCAACGACTTCTCGTCGTCCTCGGTGGCGTCGTAGGGGTACTGCCGCGCTATGTTTCTTATTGCCGCGTCGCTCTGTATAGAGATGAAGTTCACGTAATTGTCGACATTGAACACCGCTTTCGCCGCGTCGCGTATGCGCCATATCACGACGACGCCGATCTCGATGGGATTGCCGTCCGCGTCGTTGACTTTCTGCTTTTCGTTGTTGAGCGTCATCGCCTTCATTGAAACGTGCTTTCTGCGCGCTCCGACAGGCGGCGCCGCGGGGTTGAATTTGCGGCAGAAGGGGTTGTACCAGTAGTATCCTTCCGCTTTTATCGTGCCTTTGTACTTGCCGAAAAGGGTGAGAACGACAGCTTCGTTGGGCGCGACGACGCAGTAGCCGTACAGCAGGAACAACCATACGGGAATGAGCAGAAATCCGATCACGAACACTGCCGTGATCTCGGTGACGCCGCCGAGGGCGATCATCACTATGCTTCCGGCGATGAGCAGCAGATTGACGGCGAGCATGAGATAGCCGCTGATCGGACGGAGAAGTTTCTCGGTGTAGCCCGACGTTTCCGCGCCGGATTTTACTGTGTTTCCGTTCATGTTTTTTCCTCCGGATTCAATGATAACAGCAGCCGCGCGCGGCTGTCAATACGCGCGTTTGTGGAAAATTTCCGCACGCGTTTTGTTTTTAAGCCGCTTTACATAATAATCGCATAATGTTATTATTAAGCATAAAAGCGAAGAAAGGACGGTACAAGTGAAGTATACAGCGCTCAGAGGACATCTTGACGAGGCGCGGGCGGGCGGCACTGCCGCGCTCAGTCCGTGCTACGTCGTTTACGGCGACGACGCATGGCTCAGGCAGTCCGCCGTGGGGATGTTCCGTGCGCTTACGGATCCGGAATACGCATCCTTCAACTATACCGTCATGTCCGCGTCGGACGGCGCGGAGGAGGCGGTGTTCACGCTCAACACTTTTCCCGTGTTCGACCGCATACGCGTGACGGTGGTCGAGGACGTGACGGACAAACTTTCCGCCGCGGACAAGGCCGCGTACGAGAAATATATCTCTTCTCCCAATCCCGACGCGGTGCTGGTGTTGGTGTGCGAGGACGGTGCGGAGAAGCAGGCGTCTTTCGAAGGCGCGGAAAAGGTGGACTGCAGCCGCCTTGCGGAGGCGGAAGCGGCCGGGATCGTCGCCGGTATGCTCAAAGCGGAGCCGGAACGCACCATGCAGCGCGCCGCGCTGCACGAGCTTTACACCCGTACCCTCGGCGATATGTCCCGTATCGCGTGCGAGATAGGCAAGCTCAAGGCCTATTGCGACGGCGAGATAAAGCGTGACGACGTGTGCGCCATGACTTCGGCGGAGCCGGACTATCAGATCTTCCGTCTGTCCGACGCGATAGGCGCGGGGGACAAGCCGGCGGCGCTCAGGGTGCTCACCGCGCTCCTCGACGACGGACTGCGCCCCATGACGGTGCTCAATATGCTGTACGCCTACTACCGCCGTATGCTGCATGCCGAACTGCACAAGGACGAGCCGGACGCCGCCGTCGCAGCGCTGCTGGGGATAAAACCGGGCGCGCTGTACCACGTTCGCCGCGCGTCGGGCAGATACACGCAGATGAAGCTCAAAAGGTGCGCGGATCATCTCCACGGGCTCCAATACGCCGTCCTTACGGGCAGGCGGTCGGAGGAGAGCGCCATGCACGAGGCGGTGCTCACGTTGATCAGTCAGGTATAATATGCAAGTTCAGGTAAGAGTCACTCCCAAAAAGTTCAAACCGATCATTCCGGACAAATGGGGCGGAGCGATATGGGCGCTGCTTTTCGTCGCCGCGATCGTGCGCAACATCGTGTCGGTCATAGCTTCGTTTTCGGGGCTGGAGAGCGCGGCGGAGATCACGCTCTGCGTCATCGAATGCGCGCTGTATTACGGCGTGATACCGCTGCTGGTATGCTATGTGTTCTCGCTCGTTCTGTTCACCATGTCGGCGCGCCGCCGCACCGTGTTCTGCCGCAGGAACGATTTCGTGTACGTCTGCATGCTGTTCACGTCGGGCGCGTATTTCGTCATGGGAGTCATCGAATGCTTCGCGTTCCTGAACTCCGCGGTGCTGCCGTATACGTCGCTGCTGCTCAATATGACGGTGCTCACGGGCGCGTACTGCGCGATGTTTTTCACCGTGTTCGCGCCGCGCATGGATCCGCGGCAGAAGTATTACAATTTCGCCGCATGGGCGTCGCTGTATCTCGGACTGCAGGGGCTGCTCACGCTGTTTTCCTCCGTTTCGTACATCGTCCTGTTTTACAACGATTCCGTAAACGAAGCGGTCATGGAGATACTCGAAGCCTATTACGGCGCGGCTGTGACGATAGACAGCGGCTACGCCACCGCCGGCATTATCGCGCTGTGTCTGCTTGCCGCATGGGTGACGGCGGCGGCGGTCGTCGCGGCGGTGCTGTCCAAAAAGGCGAAGGGCTACGTCCCGCCCGCGGAGGAGAGCGGCGCCTTCCCGTTCGGAGCGTCCGGCGCGCCGCGGCAGGAAAGCGAAAAGTCGCCCTTCGACGAACTCAACGGCGGCGGCAATGACGGCGGTGCCGGCGCGGACGGCACCGTGTCCGGCGGAGGAGAAGGCAAGGTCTTCGACGAATTTGATCTATAAAACGAGAGGTCAAGGAGGCAGGGTATGTACGATTTCGTAAGTTACGCTTCCGCAATCGACTTTTACGCGGTCATAGACGGCGTTGTGCTGATAGCGGCGCTTGCGCTGCTCGTGATGCTTTTCGCGTACAGGCGCAACATACGCGTGATGCTGGTGGTGCTGTCCGTCGCCGTGCTCGAAGTGCTGGTCATGGTGCTGTCGGCGCTCAGCGATCACGAGATACTCACCGTTTCGCGTTACATTCTGCACTATGCGATGATCACGGTCATAGTGATGTGCTGCGTCGTCTACCAGAGCGATCTGAAAGCCATCTTCCAGCGCATATCCAATCCGCGCGGTCTGCCCGTGTTCAACGACGGGCTGGGCAGCGACGACGAACTGAGAGAGACCACGGCGGAGATCCTCAGCGCGTGTCAGGATATGGCCAAGCAGGACGTCGGCGCGATCATAATCATCGACAGCAACAACAGCATCAACGATACGGTGTTAAGTTCCGGCACGATGCTCAATGCGGAACTTTCGGCGGCGCTGCTCGAGAGCATTTTCAACACCAAGGCGCCTCTTCACGACGGGGCGGTCATCGTGCGCGGCAACAAGGTCGTCGCGGCAGGATGCTTTCTGCCTCTCACGCAGCGCAACATCAACAAGGAGATGGGTACGCGCCACCGCGCCGCCATCGGCATCACGGAGGACACGGACGTGCTTTCCATTGTCGTGAGCGAGGAAACGGGCATTATTTCCGTCGTCAAGCGCGGCGAACTGCGCCGTTACATGACCATGGACAAGCTGAAGGACGAGATCGAGGAGGCCTTCGGAATATCGCCTAACGCGATCGCGAGAAGACAGGCAAAAGAGGACAAAAAACACCACGGGAGATTATAATGAAAACGGTAAAGCCATTCGACATACTGCTGCCCGACGTCGCGCAGCCGGAGAAATTCGCAGTCGTATCCTGCGACCAGTTCACTTCACAGAGAGAGTATTGGGACAAACTTTCCGCAGAGATAGGCGACGCGCCCAGCGCGCTCAAGCTCATCTTCCCCGAAGTCTACCTCGAGGACGGCGACGCGGAACAGAGGATAGAAGCCATCAACTCCTCCATGCAAAGCTATCTCGACAACGGCGTCTTCCGTACGCTGAAAGACAGCTTTGTGCTCGTGCGCCGCGAAACCGCCTACGGCAATACGCGCCTCGGCATAGTTGCGCCTGTCGATCTCGAGGAGTATTCCTATGTGCATCCGACGGAGGCGACGATCCGCGCCACGGAGGGAGTGGTGGCGAACCGCATTCCTCCGCGCCTTGCCATACGCGAGCACGCGCCCGTCGAGCTTCCGCACGTCATACTTCTCCTCGACGACCGCGGCAAAACAGTCATCGAACCTTTCTATAAAAAGCGCCACGAGCTTGAAAAACTTTACGACTTCGACCTCAACATGAACGGCGGACATCTCACGGGTTGGCGGCTCGACGCCGCGGACGTGATAGCGAAGCTCGAGGAGCACGCCGAGCGCGTCAAAGGGCTTTATGGCGTGGACACCGACTTCGTCTTTGCCGTCGGCGACGGCAACCATTCGCTCGCCACGGCTCAGGCGCATTGGAAGAGGGTGCGCAAGGGGCTTACTCCGGAGGAGCGCGAGAATCATCCCGCGCGCTATGCGCTGGTCGAGATCGAGAATCTGCACTGCGACGGCATAGTGTTCGAGCCGATACACCGCTTCGTGTTCGGAGTGGACGACGCGGACTTCGTGCTCTATATGTCCACGGCGCTGCAGGGCGAGAGCAGGCTCAAAATGTTCACCACCAACATGGAGTACACCATAGCGGTCAACTCCAACAGCGCGGAAGCCATCGCGGAAGTGCAGGACGCCATAGACGCCTACGTTTCGGCGCATCCCGGCGCGAGTGTGGATTATATCCACGGGCTGGAGAATCTGCACCAGATCGCGGACACTTCGGACGGCGTTGCGGTGCAGATGCCCTGCATAGAAAAGACGGAGCTTTTCGGCTACGTCGCGGAGCACGGCAACCTTTGCAGAAAGGCGTTCTCCATGGGCGAAGCGGAGGAAAAACGCTACTACTTCGAGGCGAAGAAGATCAGATAAACCAAACAGGGAACAAAATACATATCGTACAACAGAGGGTAATATGAAAGTTTGCAAATTCGGCGGCACTTCAATGGCCAACAGCAGCACGATCGCTCAGGTGGCGGACATCGTGACATCGGACGCGTCGCGCGCCTATATCGTGGTTTCCGCTCCCGGCAAGCGCGACTCCGGCGACGTCAAGGTCACGGACGCTTTGTATGCGTGCGCGCGGGAGAAGAACGAAAAAGGCAGCTGCGACGCGGCGTTTTCCGTCATAGAGAAGAGATTCCTCGACATCGAGAGCGAGCTCGGCGTCGACGTCGGCATGAAGGCCGCGCTCGCCGACATCAAGGATAAGATAGAGCAGGGCGCCGGCGTGGAATACATCGCATCCCGCGGCGAGTACCTCAGCGCGAAAGTGCTCGCGGCAAAACTCGGCGTGCCTTTCGTCGATACGCAGGATCTCATCAAGTTCGGCACAAAAGGCGAACTCCTGCTGGACATCTCTCTCGATCTGCTGCGCGCCCGTCTTGCGGATTGCGGACGCGCCGTGCTTCCGGGCTTTTACGGCTCGGACAAGGACGGCGTTGTGAGGACGTTCTCCCGCGGCGGCTCGGACATCACGGGCGCGATCGTCGCGCGTGCGGTGAATGCCGACGTATACGAAAACTGGACCGACGTGGACGGCTTCCTCACCGCCGATCCGCGCATCATCGACAAGCCGGCGCTCATCGACTGCCTGACTTACAAGGAGCTCCGCGAGCTCGCCTACATGGGCGCGGAAGTTCTTCACCCGGAGTCCATTTTCCCCGTGCGCAGCGCAGGCATTCCCATCAACATCCGCAATACGTTCAATCCTGCCGCAAAAGGCACAATGATCGTCGCCGACGGCAAGCAACAGGGTAAGAACGGCAGAGTGGTCACCGGCATCGCCGGCAGAAAGGGCTTCACCATCATCAACATCGAGAAGGATATGATGAACAGCGAGATAGGCTTCTGCCGCAAAGCGCTCAGCGTGCTCGAATACGAGGGCGTTTCATTCGAGCACATGCCCTCCGGCATCGACACGCTCTCCCTCGTCATACGCGACGAATGCCTCGGCGGCAACGCGCAGAAGCTCGTTAACAAGCTCCGCGACGCGCTCGGTGCCGACAGCATCGACATCCATAGCGGGCTTTCCCTCATCGCCACCGTCGGGCACAACATGGCGTCCCGCCACGGCACAGCCGCCACCATCTTCACCGCTCTCGCCGACAACCACATCAACATCCGCATGATCGACCAAGGCTCTTCCGAAATGAACATAATCGTCGGTGTCGACACCTTTGATTACGAGAAGGCTATCAGCGCGATCTACCACGCCTTCTGCTGAGAGGGCGCTATTCGGCGAATAACTGCGTCAAAGCCCTTTACGCAATGCGGTCACGTACGGTTTAGTACGCTCCCTTTTGCGTAAAGGGCTTTTCCTTGTTTTTCATCCGAATATCGCCCTCTCAGGTAGGGCGCGCTACTATTTGGCGAATTGCTGTGCCAAAGGCATCCTTCTCTGCGGGTTACGTACGAATAGGTACGCGTCCCTTGAAAAGGACGTCTTATAATTGTGCTTTCTTTTATTGCATGGGATATAATTTCTAAGTAATTCATATTGCCAAACGGCACATATTATGTTAAATTTGATATAGTAAAAAGCTGATAAATATTGCGTGTGGGATGTGAAATGTGCACCTATACTAGCAACAGAGAAGGAAAAATGTTTGGCAAAAAGTGTATGTGAACGTGTTGAACTGATTATATAATGTGCGACAAAAAATATTTATTTTGTTCATGAGATAAGTAAAATGATAAACAGCATTAGTGTTTATGGAGGAAATATGATAAGCCCTGTTATTTCTGTTATAGTGCCTTGTTATAATGTAGAAAATTATATAGAAAAGTGCATTAAAAGCATACTAAACCAGTCATACTCAAATCTTGAAATAATTTGTGTGAACGATGGATCTACTGATGCGACAGCAGATAAGTTGGATTTTCTCAAATCTGTTGACGCAAGAATTTCAATTATAACCCATGAGCAAAATAGTGGATTATTTAGGGCAAGAGTAACTGGATTGCAGCACGCGCATGGAGATTATGTTGCTTTTATTGACAGTGACGACTATATTGATGATGATTTTTTCAGATGTCTTATTGATAAGGCGATGTCCGGTAATTATGATATTGTAATGGGAGATACAGTTCATGAGGATGAAAATGGATATCGGTGGGTACATTCTCCATATTCAGATATAATAGTAAAAGATAGATATGGTGCTGATGTCTTAGGTGAGTTGCTTGCTCAAGAAGGATATTGCTTTATTTGGCATTCAGTATGGAATAAAATTTATAAAAGAGGTGTGATTGATAAGGCCATTCCCTTTCTTATTGGAATAAAAGAACACATTATTATGGGAGAAGATGTGTTGTTTTCTTGCATATTACATTACTATGCGCAAAGCTTTGCCAAAGCGGAATATGCATATTATTTTTATTTACAAAGAAAAGGGGCATCTACTGCACTTGATAATAGGGCTGATAAATTCAAAAAGAGTATTGGTGATTTGGGGAGAGTTTTCTATTATGTAAATTCTTTCTTCGACTCACATGGTGTCAATTCCATCTTCAAAAAACATTTTGATGCATGGCGCGAATTATATTCTCGTTATTGGCATGATAATGTTTTTAATTCGGCGTTACCCATGGCAGTTAAGCAAAGCCTCTATATAAAAATAAAAAATGATTTCAAGGTTGAAAAGCTCAAGAATACAACTGATGCAGATAATTGGTTTTATAGTATATCTATTCCGTTTGATAATAGATATATCGGACTCAAAGACAAAATTAAAAAGTATGATATTATCAGTATAGATATCTTTGATACACTTGTGATTAGAAAAGTGTATAGACCGTCTGATGTGTTTCTTTTTATGGACGAGTGGTTTCATAACATATCGGGCAGAGATTTTGATTTTAGTCATGCACGTGTTCATGCAGAAAAGACTGCTCGTAAAGAGAGCAAATATGAAGAAGTAAACTTAGATGAAATATATGCTGTTTTCTGTAAAGAAAATGGCGTATCCGAACAGCTAGCTGCAATTGTAGAGAAAAAAGAAGTGGAAACAGAAAAAAATTTATGTACGCTACGCAAGAGTGTTGTTAACATTATTAAGTATTCTCATTCTATTGGTAAGACCGTTGTTCTGACATCTGACTTTTATTTCAATAAAGAGCAATTAACAGACCTACTTAATGCCATTAATGCCAACAACTATGACGATATTGTTTTGTCGTCCGAATATCGTGCCACTAAAGCGACTGGTACTCTATTTGAAGTATTAAATGATAAATTTGATGGAAGCACAATATTGCATATAGGTAATTCATGGGATAGTGATTATATAAAGGCGAAACAAAACGGTGTAGATGCGCATTTCTATGCTGCGACTGTTGAGGCATTTATGTACAATATCTCAGATATTAACTCGACAGACTCTACAAGATTATATAAGCGCCCCACAGGGCTATGGGATAATTTTGAGCATAGCTTAGACTTTTTTGAGGTAAGATGTTTACTTGCCAATGTGTCAAATAAAATATTTGATAATCCATATACATCATATATTAAGGGTACAGATTTTAATGCGCAGGCAAGATTTTTTGGATACTATGCGTTAGGCATGCATCTTTGGGGTATAGCAAGATGGCTATACGAGCCATTGATCGCCAAGAAAGAGAAAATTCATTTTGTTGCGCGAGATGGTTTCTTGCCTATGCTTGCATATAATCGTTTTAATAATGATGAGTCTGCAGCACAAGCGGGTTATTTCTATTCTTCGCGCAAGGCCTCATTTCCTTTGTGTTGGAGAAATAAAGATGACATTGATTGTGTTGTGTCGCAAATAAAGAAAGCTACGCCCAAACAGTTGCTTGAATGGTTTTCTCCACTTCTTAATAAAAAGGAGAAGGATTCCATCAAAAAATTTATGATTTCCAAATGGGCAAATAGTCAAATTGAAGGCGAGGATCTTTATGAGTTTATTGCTAATGATCTTAAGTTGTGCTATAGCGAAAGCAAACAAACCGAGTTTTTCTATGCCATGAAGAAATATTATGGAGAAATTATAAATAAAGGTGATGCCATTTTTGATGTAGGATACAGCGGAAGAATACTTTTAAATATTTCGCAATTGCTTGGTTTTCCTGTTGATGGTTACTTTATTCATAGGATAAATGACCAATTTATTGCGAGACAAAAAGCATTAGGTATTAAAGTGAATACATATTATGATTATACTCCATCTATAACAGGGGTGATTCGTGAAATTCTATTTTCTAAACAAGCGCCCTCATGTATTGGATTTAATATAATAGACGGGGCCACGCCAGTGTTCGAACAAGAAGACATAACTTATTCTAGCAGGTTCGCTATTGAGGAAGTACAGCGTTATGCGCTTGCTCTTGTGGAAGATGTTGTGCCCATATATAAGATGGCGCCAAAATTATTTAGCGCACGTTCCTCTGATGTTTCTGCTCCTTTCGAATATATGTTGCATTGTTCTTCATCGCAGGACAGAGAATATTTTAATTGCGTTAAATTTGAAGACGATGTGTACTTTGGAAAATCAAATATGAGAGTAACGGATGTATGGCAGAATGACATAAATTACCATCACGTTATGCATTATCCAGAAGTGCATGAAAATGTTGTATATGGCACTAATTTAAACTCTGACGGGAGAGCTTCTACTTTAAATTATGAGGCTACGCGTAGCTGGAGTAAAGTAAAAAAAGCATTCTACTACTTCTTGTTTGATAACAAGGTGTTTTGGGAAAAATTAAAAAATAGATTAAAAAAGAGGAAGTGAAGGGGTATATGTCTATGAATAACATTGGAATATTGCAAAAGGAATATTGCACCGGCTGTTCAATGTGCGCAAATATTTGCCCTCATAATGCAATTAGTATGATTTCCGATACTGAGGGATTTTTATTTCCACAAGTAAATTTGAATTGCACAAATTGTGGATTATGCGCAAGTAGATGTCCGATATTATCTCAATCGTTTGAAAAGAATATGGTTGCTACTCATGGCTATGCCATTCAATGTTCCGATGCGGATAGATACTTGTGTAGTAGCGGTGGCGCTTTCAAAGTAATAGCTTATGTCACAATAAAAAACGGTGGAGTTGTTTGCGGAGCGGCATATAATAGTGACTATTCTCATGTTGAACACGTGGTTGTGGATAGCATGAAGAATTTAGACAGATTATATAAAAGCAAATATGTGCAAAGTGATATAGGAAACACATATAAAACGTTAAAACACTATTTAGATCAAGAAAAAGATGTGGTTTTTAGCGGATGCCCGTGTCAAGTTGCTGCCTTAAAGCGCTATTTAAACAAGGAATATAAAAATTTAATTACCGTTGATCTTTTGTGCCATGGTGTACCATCACCAATGGCATATAAGTATTTCATTAAAGAAAAGAATCCATGGAATAAAACAATTAAGAAAGTAGACTTTAGAGATAAAAAATATGGCTGGGGCACAAATCTGACAATTTCTTTTAAAGATGGTACAGAGGTTACCGAGCCATATAATGGTACCTATTTTCGGGCATTTTTATCCGGCTTAAACATGAGGCAAAGTTGTTATCATTGCCAATGGGCAAGTAAGAGCAGGACTGGAGATATAACATTAGGTGACTTTTGGGGGTGCGACGGATTCAGTAAAGATTTAAATGATGCCAAGGGAACATCAATAGTGATATGCAATACCCCCAAAGGAAAGGAATATGTTAACCGGTGCAAAATATATTTTAAACTATTTGATGAAATAGCATTTAATGATGTATATCGTGTGTCGGAAAAAACGAATTGGGCTTTTCATACCCCAACGCCAGAGAACAAGCGTCGCAAGTGTTTTTTTAATCACTTAAAAACGGATGGTTTCTATAAGGCCACGCGTTATGCTGAAAGACAGATTATGGATGTCGGAATAGTGGGCTGGTGGATACAGAACAATCGTTCCAATTATGGCTCTACTTTAACAGATTATGCGCTTGGCAAGTATATTGAGTCATTAGGTTTATCGGTTGCATACATATCTCCACCTAATTTTGATAGAGAGTATGCTGGCGAATTTAACAAAAAATACGATTATCGAATGACAACCAAGTATGATTATGATGGTTTAGTAGAAAACAACAAGTATATTGATACATTCGTTGTGGCATCCGATGTTTTGTGGTTTTATGATGCTATGATTCAAACTGGTTATATGCATATGCTTGAGTTTGTGGATGATAATAAGAAAAAACTAGCCTATGCAGCTTCCTTCGGCAAGATAGATAGATTTATTCCTAAAGAAGAACTGCCTAAAGTCAAGTATCTCTTGAGCCGTTTTGACTCAATATCAATGCGTGAGCAGCAGGGGGTAGATGTTCTCCGCGACAAGTTTTCCATTGAATCTACGCGGGTTTTAGATCCAGTGTTTATCTGTGATACTAAAGAGTGGAATCCTATAATAGCAAATTCAAAACTAAGATTAGAAAAAGACTATGTTTTTGCTTATCTTATGGATCCGACTCCGGAGAAAGCAAGCGAATTGAAAAAATTTGCCGATAGGCATCATTGCGCATTAATAACAATACCAGATAGACAAAATAACTATAAGGAAAAATCGGCCATTCTTGAAAAATATGGCTTGATTCCGAATGCGAGTTTGGAGGACTATTTATATTGTTTCAAACATGCAAAATACACCGTGACCGATTCCTTCCATGGATTATGTTTTTCAATTATTTTTAGGAAGCCATTCTATGCTTTGGTCAATCGAGCGCGCGGAGCAAGCCGTTTTGAGGACTTGGCGGGGATTTTTAGATTAAACAACAGATTAATTGAAAACATGAAGGAAATAAATGCTAATGCAACACGGAATGAAGATATAGATTACACATTTGTTGATGGTGTTATAGAAAAGGAAATAGAACGAAGTAGGGAATGGCTCCGTACTAATTTAGCGGTACAAAAGCGAAATATTGATATTCCAAAGAGCACAGTGCTGAATTATAAACTTTATTGTATACAGCAGCAATTAAATAATCTCACTAAAAATGAATAGAGGAGAAAATGCGAATCATTATTTGTACATACTAAACATCTAATGTATGATAGTCGCTGTCAATGATGTGCAAAAGTTTTGCACTATTAAATGCGAGTAATGCCCGTGGAAAGGCTTGGCACAGACTATGTCAATGATAGAATGCTTTCCATTTTTCTGTTAGATTTTCCGATTGTGTATCTAAATAGTGATAACATCGGCTTAAAAGTAGCTATTTTAGAACATAAAAACCACAGGCAGAATTAAACACGCCTGTGGTTTTTTATCATGAAAAGTGTTCTTTTCATCTCCATTGAGTTAAATCAAACTAGTCATAAGACGCGCGGTCGGTTCCGCCTTACTTGCTGTCTTTTTCGCGGATCTCGACGCGGCGGATCTTGCCGGAGATGGTCTTGGGCATTTCGGCGACGAACTCGATGATGCGCGGATACTTGTAGGGCGCGGTGACGCGTTTGACGTGGTTTTGCAGTTCCTTCCTGAGCTCGTCTGAAGGCTCGTAGCCCTTTGCGAGCACTATGGTGGCTTTCACGACGGTGCCGCGCACGGGATCGGGCGCGCCGGTGATGGCGCATTCGAGCACCGACGGGTGCTCCATGAGGGCGGACTCCACCTCGAAGGGTCCTATGCGGTAGCCGCTGGACTTGATGATGTCGTCCTTTCTGCCCACGAACCAATAAAGCCCGTTTTCGTCGCGCCTGGCGAGGTCGCCGGTGTGGTAGTATTTGCCGCCGCGCGCCGCCCTGGTGCGTTCGGGATCGTTCTTGTAGCTTGCCACCAGACCGTACTGATGGGGACGGAGCCGTACCGCGATCTCGCCGTCCGCGCCGTCGGGCACGGGATTCTCCTCGTCGTCGATGAGGTCGATGTCATAGAGGGGGCAGGGCTTGCCTGAGCTGCCGCTGACGGGCTCCATGAAGTAGAACGTGCCGAGAATGACGCAGGACTCGGACTGCCCGAAGCCTTCGAATATCTTGTGTCCCGTAGCCTCGTAGAACTGCTTGAACACTTCCGCATTGAGCGCTTCGCCGGCGGTGGTGCAGTGCGTGAGCGAGGAGAAGTCGTATTTGGAGAGATCCTCCTTGACGAGGAAACGGTAGATGGTGGGGGGCACGCAGAAAGTCGTGATCTTGTACTTCGAGATGAGGGGGAGCAGATCGGTGGGGGTGAATCTGCCGTGGTAGTCGTAGGCGAACACCGCGCTGCCCGCTATCCACTGGCCGTATATCTTACCCCAGCTGCACTTCGCCCAGCCCGTTTCCGCGGCGGTGAAATGCAGACCGTCGTCCACCACTTTCTGCCAGAAGCATGCGTTGAACACGAATCCCGCGGGATACTCGAAGTTGTGCTGCACCATCTTGGGCATGCCGGTGGTGCCGGACGTGAAGTAGCAAAGCATGGGATCGTCCCATGCCGGACGCGGAAGGGACGGCAACTCGGCGGGCATGGCGTTCATGCACTCGTCGAAGCAGCGGAACCCCTCGACGGGGAGAGTGAAGAGGCACTCCTTTACCGTCTCGCACTTGGGGAGCGCGTGCAGGATATGTTCCACCACGTCCTCTTCGGAGGTGGCGACCAGCATCTTGACGCCGGCGGAATTGCAGCGGTAGACGATGTCTTTCGCCGTCAGCAGATGAGTTGCGGGGATAATGACCGCGCCGAGTTTGCAGCATGCGATGACCAGCACCCAGTACTCCCATCTGCGGTTGAGCATACTCATGACGTAGTCGCCCTTTTTCACGCCCGCGGAGATGAGGAAGTTGACGGCACGGTTGCTCGCCCTGCTGATGTCGGCGAATGTCATGATTTTTTCTTCTCCGGCGGCGTTGCACCATACGAGCGCACGCTTGTCGGGCGCGATTCTTGCGTATTCGTCCACCACGTCGTAGCCGAAGTTGAAGCCTTCGGGCACGGAAAATCTCACGTTTTTCGCGAAATCGTCGTAATCGGCGAAATCGGTGCGGTTGAGGAATTTGTGAAGCAGATTCATAATGACCTTCTTTCGATTGTGGATTAGAGTCTGTTTATTCTTCTGTCTAAACAGCAATATTTTAAGTATAATATCATACCGCCGCGCATTTGTGTAGCGTTTTGAAAAAATATTTGCCTATCGCACGGCGTTATGATAAAATCATAAAAGTCATAAAGGACGGGCGTAAGGAGAAAAATCATGCAGGACAACGGTCACAGAATGGTAGCCGCCGCTCTTATCGCACTTGCGGGGACGGACGACGTTTACAAAGTGGTGGAAGCGGACGAGATCCTCGAACGTCTCCCTGCCGGCACCTCCATGGACAAGCAGGCGCTGAGCGCGGTGATACGCGATCTCCGCGGCATGGGGTATCTCGACGTCAAGTATTTCACGCCCGACGAATACTGCCTGCTGGTTTCGCCGCGTGCGGCGGAGCTGACGGCGCGCGAAGAGGAACGCGCCAAGGAAGAGCCGGCGGATCCGAGGCCCATCATGTCCGCGGCCGCCGTCAAGCGGGAAAGGACCGGCTCTGGCAGCAGCAGGATCAGCGTCTTTTTCGCCGCGCTGTCAGGCAGCCTCATCGGCGGCGTGATCGTCGCGGTGATAGCGATATTGTTGCAGAAATTCGCACTTTAAGCGTACATAACAGGATATAAACACTGTTTTCGGTCAATCGGAGTTCGAACATGGCGCTCGAAAAACAGCATGTGCTCACCAAGAAAGAGCGTGCGGTCATGCGCGCGGTGTATCTTGCCGCCGACAAGAAGTCGGGGGTGTGTCTGCTGTCGCCCATAGATCTTTTCGACAGCTTGTCGCTGGACCTCGACTTCGACGAGGACGAGCTCGACGCCACTCTTGCCGGACTTGAACTGGACGACTATTTCGACGTCACGCGTTCGGACCGCAAGGGCGAGCTGGTGTACTGCATCAACATGCACCGCAAGGGGCTTGCTTTCGCCAGGGTGGAGAAGGCGTTCAGGAGCAACCTGAAGTTCAAGATACTGCTCGCGCTTGCGGGCGGAGTGTGCTCCGGTGCGGCGGCGTGGGGGATAAAGATCCTCATTCAGCAGATTTCCGGATTATGAAACCTTTCGAACTTGTCAGCAGTTATTCTCCGTGCGGAGATCAGCCCGCCGCCATTGACAAACTCGCCGCCGGGCTCGAAAACGGGTTCTCCACGGAAGTTCTTCTCGGCGTGACGGGGAGCGGCAAGACGTTCACGATGGCTAACGTCATTGCGCGCTTGCAGCGTCCCGCGCTCGTCATCGCGCACAACAAGACGCTGGCGGCGCAGCTTTGCAACGAGTTCAGAGAGTTTTTTCCGCACAACCGCGTGGAGTTTTTCGTCAGCTACTACGACTACTATCAGCCGGAAGCGTACATTCCGCGCTCCGACACATACATCGAAAAGGAGCTTGAGATCAACGACGAGATCGACAAGCTTCGCCATTCCGCAACGGCGTCGCTGTGCGAACGGAGGGACGTCATCGTGGTGGCGAGCGTGTCCTGCATATACGGACTCGGCGCCCCGGTGGACTACTACTCCCAGGCGGTGTCCGTCCGGGAAGGCGACACCGTGGATCAGGACGAGCTGATCAGGCGGCTGGTGGACATACAGTACAAGCGCGCGGATTTCGATTTCGTGCGTTCCACCTTCAGGGTGCGCGGAGATACGGTGGATATTTTCCCGGCGGGGAGCTCGGAGATAGCCGTACGCGTGGAATTTTTCGGCGACACGGTGGACAGAATAAGCGAGATAGACGCCGTGACTTCCTCCGTCATCAACGATCTCAAGCACGCCGTCATATTCCCTGCGTCACACTATGTCATGAGCGGCGACCGGGAGGAGGTATTCCGCCGTATTCTCGCCGACAAACAGGAGAGAGTGGAGTTTTTCCGCGCCAACGGCAAACTCATCGAAGCGCAGCGCATAGACGAGCGCGTCAATTACGACGTGGAGATGATGAGGGAAATGGGGTATTGTTCAGGCATTGAGAACTACTCCCGTTACTTCGACGGCAGAAAGCCGGGGCAGCCGCCTTACACGCTGCTGGACTTTTTCCCGAAGGACTTCATTTGTTTCGTGGACGAGAGCCATATGACTCTGCCGCAGATCAGGGGCATGTACAACGGCGACCGCGCGAGGAAGAAGAACCTTGTGGACTACGGCTTCCGCCTGCCGGCGGCATACGACAACAGACCGCTTGACTTCGAGGAATTCGACAGCCGCATAAGGCAGATGGTGTGCGTGTCCGCGACTCCCGGCAAGTACGAGCTCGACCGCGCGGACGAGGTGGCGGAACAGCTCATCCGTCCCACGGGACTGCTGGATCCGGAGATCACGGTCAAACCGGTCAAAGGGCAGGTGGACGACCTCATCGGCGAGATCAACAAGGTCACCGCGGACGGAGGCAGAGTGCTTGTCACCACGCTCACCAAAAAGATGGCGGAGAGCCTCACGGACTACCTCAAAGAGGTGGGCGTCAAGGTGCGGTATATGCACTCGGACATCGACACGCTGGAACGTATAGACATCGTCGGCGACCTCCGCAAGGGAGAGTTCGACGTGCTGGTGGGCATCAATCTGCTCAGAGAGGGACTGGACCTGCCGGAAGTGGAGCTCGTGGCGATACTCGACGCGGACAAGGAGGGCTTTCTCCGCAGCGAGAGCGCGCTCATTCAGACGGTCGGCAGGGCGGCGAGAAACGCAAAGGGGCGCGTAGTCATGTATGCCGACGAGATGACGGACAGCATGAGCCGCGCCATAGGCGAGACCAACCGCCGCAGAGCGGTGCAGTCGGAGTACAACCGCGAGCACGGCATAGTGCCGCGCACAATAAAGAGCGAGTTCAAAAACACTTTGGAAATCACCAAAAAGCGGGTTGACAACGCCAAATTGTCGCCCCAGGACCTTGTTCGTGAAGTCGAGCGGCTTAAAGGGCTGATGAAGACCGCGTCCGCGGCGTTGGATTTCGAGAAGGCGATCAAGCTGCGCGACGAAATGAATGAGTTGAAAAAGCAGATAAAGAAGCTGAAATAAAGGCGCGGACGCCGCGCGCGGAGAGCGGACGGAACGGAAGTTATGAAAGAGATATTCATCAAAGGCGCAAAGGAAAATAACCTGAAAAACATAGACCTCGAAATACCGCGCGACAAGCTGGTGGTATTTACCGGGCTGTCCGGCAGCGGGAAATCCTCTCTGGCTTTCGACACTATTTTCGCCGAGGGACAGAGAAGGTATATGGAGAGTCTGTCGAGCTATGCAAGGCAGTTCCTCGGACAGATGCAGAAACCGGACGTCGAGTACATCGAGGGGCTTTCACCCGCCGTTTCCATAGATCAGAAGACCACTTCCCGCAATCCCCGTTCCACAGTGGGCACGGTGACGGAGATATACGACTACATGCGTTTGCTCTACGCGCGCGCAGGCATACCGCATTGTCCGAAGTGCGGCAGAGAGATAGTGCGGCAGACGGTGGATCAGATCGCGGACAGGATCATGTCCCGTCCCGGCGTGAAACTGCAGATCATTGCGCCCGTCGTGCGCGGCAGGAAGGGCGAATACGTCAAACAGCTTGAAACGTACAAGCGTGCCGGCTACGTCCGCGTGCGTGTGGACGGCATAAATTACACGCTCGACGAGGAGATAGACCTCGACAGGAACGTCAAACACAACATCGGCGTCGTCGTTGACAGGCTGGTCGTCAAGGAGGGCATCAACCGCCGCCTTACCGAAGCCATCGAAACGGCGGTAAAGCTCGCGGAAGGGCTCGTCATTGCGGACTATGACGGCGAAGAGGTGCTGTATTCCACCAAATACGCGTGTCCCGACTGCGGGATCAGCATCGAGGAGCTTACGCCGAGGCTGTTTTCTTTCAACAATCCCTACGGAGCGTGCCCCGTGTGCGCGGGACTCGGATTCACCAATGAGATCGACACCGGCAAACTCATCGTCAGCCCGGACATGACGTTGCGTGAGGGCGCGATCCGCGCGAGCGGCTGGTACATCGACACGAGCAAGGTCACGCAGATGCAGTTCCGAGCGCTTGCTAAAGAGTACGGCTTTTCGCTGGACGTGCCCGTGAAAGACCTGCCGGAATGGGTGCTTAGCCTCATTTTTTACGGCAACGGCGGAGATAAGATCCCCATGGAGTACCGCTCCAAGACTTTCAGCAGTAAATATCACGCCGCTTACGAGGGCATTGCGGCCAATCTCCTGCGCCGTTTCAACGAAACGGACTCCGAGATGGTCAAGATGGAGATCTCGCGCTACATGAAACAGGTGCCGTGCACCGCGTGCGGCGGCAAAAGGCTTAAGCCGGAAGCCCTCAGCGTCACCGTCGGCGGCAGGAATATCCATGAAGCGTGCTGCATGACGGTGGTGGAACTTGCGGAGTTTTTGTCCTCCGTGGAGTTCACACCCACGCAGAAGCTGATAGTCGAGCGTATTCTCAAGGAGATCAACGCGCGTCTGCGCTTCCTTTCGAACGTGGGACTCGGCTATCTCACGCTTGCGCGGTCTTCCGCCACGCTTTCCGGCGGCGAGAGTCAGCGCATAAGGCTTGCCACGCAGATAGGCAGCGGGCTTACGGGCGTGCTGTACATTCTCGACGAGCCGAGCATAGGGCTGCACCAGAAGGATAATCAGAAGCTGCTTTCCTCTCTCAAAGGGCTGCGCGACCTCGGCAATACGCTCATCGTCGTCGAACACGACGAGGAAACCATAAGGTCGGCGGACTACATCGTGGACATCGGTCCCGGTGCGGGCGTGCACGGCGGCGAAGTGGTTGCGGCGGGAAGCGTCGAGGACATCATCGCGGCGCCGGATTCGATCACCGGCAAATACCTTTCGGGAGAGTACAGGATCGAAGTGCCGGAAATGCGCCGTCCCGTAACGGACAGGAAGCTCGTGCTGAAAGGCGTCAGACAGAACAATCTCCGCGGCGGGGACGTGGAATTCCCCGTCGGAGTGTTCACGGCGGTGACCGGCGTGTCCGGCAGCGGCAAATCCTCCCTCGTGGGCGAGATACTGTATCCCGCGATGTCCAACCGCCTCATGCACAGCAGCCTCATAGAGGGCGATTACGACGGTATCGAGGGCGTGGAGTATTTCGACAAAGTCATCGCCATCGACCAAAGCCCCATAGGCAGGACGCCGCGCTCCAATCCCGCGACGTACACCGACGTTTTCACGCCGATAAGAGAGCTTTTTGCCAGGCTGCCCGACGCGCAGACGAGAGGGTACAAGTCCGGCAGATTCTCCTTCAACGTGTCGGGCGGCAGGTGTGAAAACTGCCACGGCGACGGTATCATCAAGATCGAGATGCACTTCCTGCCCGACATTTACGTCCCGTGCGAAGTGTGCAAAGGCGCGCGTTACAACCGCGAGACACTCGAAGTGCGTTACAAGGGCAAGAACATCTCCGAAGTGCTCGACATGACCGTCGAGGAGGCGCTCGACTTCTTCGCCAACGTGCCCCGTATACGCGGCAGGATACAGACGCTCTACGACGTGGGACTGGGCTACATCAAGCTCGGACAGTCCTCGACGACGCTCTCCGGCGGCGAGGCGCAGCGAGTGAAACTCGCCACCGAACTCAGCAAGCGCAGCACCGGCAAGACGCTCTACATCCTTGACGAGCCGACGACGGGACTGCACACGCACGACGTGGCGAAACTGCTTTCCATCCTCAACCGCCTTGCGGACGCGGGCAACACCATCGTGGTCATCGAGCACAATCTGGACGTCATCAAGATGGCGGACTACGTCATCGATCTCGGCCCGGACGGCGGCAGCGGAGGCGGCAGAGTCATAGCCGCCGGCACCCCCGAACAGGTCGCAAAGAGCAGAGTGAGTTATACGGCGGAGTTCCTGCGCGGGATCCTGCCGAGAAAATGATCGTCCGCCTTACAGCGGCAGATAAGGGTACTTTCGGCGCGCGGCAAACCGCGTCACATATAAATCACCCCCGGACTTCCGGGGGTGATACACTTTCCGTGTTCGTCAAGCCGCGCCGTTGCCGGGCGCGGTTTTAATCTTATGCCAAACCCTGTCCGTATTATTAAGGGGCGGAGTAGCAAAAAATCATGAGAAATCAATAATTTCTTCTTCCTATGAGATAGTCAACGCTTACGCCGAAAAGGATACTCATTTCGATCAGAATGTCATAGTTAGGCTGATTTCTGCCCACTTCCCAGCCCGAAACGGCTGATTTCGACACTTTGAAGTGTTCCGCAAGGTCCGCCTGCAGCATACCGTTGTCACGGCGCAGTTGTTTGAGTCTTTCGGGGAAACACGTTTTCAGCATAACGCACCTCTTTTGTGTACGATAAGTGTTTTACACGGTCATTATATCCGCTCCGTCCCCATTTGTCAACGCACGAAACGTGTTTGTTTTTTATTCCGTGAGCGTGACGGAACAAAATAGGCCCGCGAGCGGTCCTTTGCGCGGCTTTTCCGCAAATGCGGTTCGCTCCGTCCCATTACGGTATATTACGGCTTCGTTTGTGTGCGTATGCGCATATGTCCATATGACGGATAATGTAAGCGAACGTTTGTATACGGGTTAAAATGAACATATGCGGCAAAATGGCGGCGGAACGGCTGTGAATGTGGTGATGTGCGCATTTCGAGCGGTAACGGTGTAAGCGCGGGGGCGACTGTGACTGAGGAATGTCGGGAGCCCATACGCGTCTGCGCATATGCCGATGTGTGCGGCGGTGAGGGCGAAAAACCGCCCTTCGTCGGAGCGGAGAGCGGTTTTGATGAGGATTGTTGATAGTTGCACGCCGGATGTGAACAATATTTCTGTTCGGTGCGTTGATTTGAGCGACGGCTTTGTTTGCCGGGACGAAGGGACGGGCAGTCCGCGGAGAGGGAGGGGTCCGCTCCTCCGGTCGCTTCCGCGTGTTGGAGAGGTTTAGGCGGTTGCGGCGGCTTTTTCGCGCGGTTTGCGCCCCACGCGCATGGCGTTGAGGATGGCGATCACCGCCACGCCCACATCTCCGAACACCGCGAGCCACATATTGGCAAGTCCTGCGGCGGAGAGCGCGAGTATCGCGACTTTGACGATGATGGAGAACCAGATGTTCTCGTACACCACGTTCATGGTCTTGCGCGCTATGCGCTTGGCGAGAGGGAGACCTCTCAGGTCGTCTTTCATTAGCACTATGTCCGCCGCTTCTATAGCCGCGTCGCTGCCCACGCCGCCCATGGCGATGCCGATGTCCGAGCGCATGAGCACGGGCGCGTCGTTGATGCCGTCGCCGACAAAGCACACCGCTCCCGACCTCTTCCTTTTGGAGGACAGCTCCTTTTCGACCTCTTCCACCTTGTTCTGCGGCAGGAGAGAGGCTTTGAAATCGGTTACGCCTACTTCCTCCGCGACGCTTGCGGCAATGCGCTCGTTGTCGCCCGTCAGCATGACGGTCCTGCAGCCCATGGCGCTCAGTGCGCCCGCGACTTCTTTCGCTTCGGGCTTGATCTCGTCCGCAACGAGTATCGAACCTATGAATTTTCCGTTTTCCGCCACATAGACCACCGTACCGGCGCCGTCCTCGCGCACGAAGTCTATTCCGTGCGCTGCCATCAGCTTTTCGTTGCCGCACAGCACTTCGGAGCCGTCTTTTACGGCGGCGATGCCGGCTCCGGCTTCGTCGGTGATGACGTAGCCCTCTTCAGCTTTGCCGCCGTACGCCGCGACGACGGAACGCGCGATCGGGTGGGAGGAGTCCTTTTCAGCCGCGGCGGCGAGGGCGAGGATCCTTTCCCTCTGCGATTCGGGGGACACCTTCGTGACGGCGAAATTGCCTTTTGTGAGCGTGCCCGTCTTGTCGAATACGAACACGTCGGCTTTGTTGAATTTTTCGAGATAATTCGAGCCCTTGACCAGTATTCCCAGCCGCGACGCCGCGCCGATGCCGGCAAAGAAGGAGAGCGGCACGGAGATGACCAGCGCGCAGGGACAGGATACGACGAGGAAGCTGAGCGCGCGGTAGATCCAGTCGCTCCAATCTCCCGTCACCGCGCCGGGGACGACCGCCAGCAGAACGGCCGCGGCGACCACGATCGGCGTGTACCACCTGGCGAATCGGGTGATGAAGTTCTCTGCTTTGGATTTCTGTTCCGCGGCGTTTTCCACGAGGTCGAGGATCTTTGACACCGTGGAGTCGTAGAACACTTTGTCCACGCGCATTTCGATGTGCGACGTGACGTTCACCGAGCCGCTCACGACGCAGTCGCCTTCCGCGACTTCGCGCGGCAGGGATTCGCCCGTGAGAGCGCGTGTGTCGAGGGAGCTTGCGCCCTTTGTCACCGTGCCGTCGAGGGGCACTTTTTCGCCGGGATTGACCGCTATGATCTCGCCCACCTGCACCTCGGAGGGATCCACCGTGATCGTCTTTCCGTCCCGCAGTACGTTTGCGCTGTCCGGACGGATGTCCATGAGCGCGGAAATGGATTTGCGCGATTTGCCCGTAGCGTATTCCTGGAAAAACTCGCCCACCTGATAGAAGAGCAGCACCGCGCACGCTTCGTCGAAGCCCTCGATGTCCTGTCCGCTCGCGCCCGTGTATATTGCAAGCGCGAACGCGCCGAGAGTGGCGATGCACATGAGGAAGTTTTCGTCCAGCATCTGACCGTGCAGGATGTTCCTCGCCGCGCGCCACAGCACGTCATAGCCTATTGCGAGATAAATGACGAGATAGAGCGCGAAGGGCAGCAGCCAGCCGTATCGTCCGCCGACAGCGCCGGCGAGTCCGCCGTCCAGCGTCTTGTCCGTGATCAGCACGACGAGGAACGCCGCCACGCATACGGCTATGCGGATGAGATTATTCTTTTCTTTGCGCGACATATCACGTTCTCCTATACGCGTACTACGCAATCAGGCTCTACCTTGCGGCATCTTTTCACTGCTTCCGCAACTATTTCCTCGAAGCGCTCGTCCTCCGCGTCCAGCGTCATACGCTGAGTAAGGAAGCTCACACTCACACGGTTGACGCCGTCTATCCTGGATACCGCGTGTTCCATTTTAGCCGCGCAGTTTGCGCAGTCGAGATTTTCAAGACAAAATGTCTTTTTCATTGCCGTTTCTCCTTTTCCGTTATTTGCGCGGTGCGGAGAGCACCGTGCATGTATGGCGGGGCATATGCCCGAAGTCCCTTTTTATCCGCGGACGCACCTTGTCCGTCCGCACTTTTCCGCCGCCGTCCGGCCACGGTATTTTCAATGCCGCGCACGTACGCATACGCACTTCGCGCCGCGTACGCATACGTTGCGTGCGGGATATGCAAACAGGCTGTATTGCCCGAATCACTCGTTTACGTGCATAAATGTCACGCTGAACACCGTATTGATGTGTTCGTCGCTGAGCGAGTAGTATTTCGCCTTGCCGTCCTGGCGCACGCGTACGACGTCGCTTTTGCGGAGCACCGCAAGCTGGTGCGATACGGCGGAATGCTCCATGCCGAGCAGTTTTGCAAGATCGCACACGCACATTTCGCGTATGAGCAGCGCGCTGACGATCGCAAGCCTCGTCCTGTCCGCGACCACCTTGAGGAAGTCCGACATTCTGTCAAGCGTTTCGCCGTTCACCATTCTTTTAGATACGTCCTCCACTACATCGGGATGTATCGTGCAGGAATGATTTGCCATGTTGTCTCCTTCCGCCGGGCGTACGCTTCGGGAATCCCGCACGCTCTTTTTGCGATGCCTCGCCTCCGGCGCAGTTCACATGAATTTTCATTCATATGAACTTCTACTCATATGATATGCCGTCTTATTCCGCTTGTCAATCTTTTGCGCCAATTTTTTCAAAGAAAAAAGGAGAGGAGGAATCTCCTTACTGCAAAGGCAAATTAGGTAATTATTAGACACTAGGATAATTGGATGTAAACAACAAAGCTTGTAGTCAAAATGACTACAAGCATAAAACAGTCGGTTAGTAAGAACAGTTGGGATTAGTGCAGCGTATGTGGGGCGATCGGAGCCTATCCGGTGTAATTTGACAGTGATGCATGTTTAAATCGTACAGCACAGTGATAAGTGAGGTTAATAAAAATTTTTGAGGCATATATAAAGAAGAATTAAAAAGTAGCAAAAAATTTGACATATAGTGCTTCAGCTATATAATAAACACCACAGCCGATGCGGCAATCCTCTGCCAAGTGAGGAGCATGGGGCTGCGCCCCCGGATAAGCGCGCGTCGTGGCACGCTCTGCTGAAATCGAGCGGCTCGGTCATGTCAAAGCGGGAGCGGCATTTGCCGCTTCCGTTTTTGTGATAATGTCCCACATATTGGTGCGGGACGCGCTGAAAACGCTCGTAATCAGGAACGGCAATCTTTCGTAAAAACTGTGCGTGAGCATTATTTTTCACGGTTGAGATGCGCATTCACTTTTCAAGAGGACGATGAGCTTTTCCATAGGTTGGGGACGGAGCTTAGCCCCACCGAAATTCCTGCGGAATTTTGGCGGGGTACTTACTCCGTCCCCCAGGGGGTATATTCACGCCCCCACACCCCGACAGAGTGACGTGATTTATAAGTTTTTTGTCGTTCACTAATTTAGAGCGCATTTGAGTGTGTCGATTACTCGTTCAAAGATGTTCTCACGCGCCGCTCAGCCAAGCGTTCACAGGCAGCGTAGCCGCCGCTTGAACGCCGCGGCGCGCAAAGTGAGTGCCGAGCACTAGACGTAACACTAAGTAGACACGGGCGTAAGTGTGCGAGCGCCGAATTCCTCCGCCCACGAGGGGTTTTCAGTGAGTTCTGTTCGCCGCTTGATTATGTAAGTGCGAGAATAAAAGTTTTTTCAAAAGGATGAAAAGTCAGTCCCGCATGATAGGAGGGCTGTCCTCTATTCCGAGTGGGGGAGGAAAGCCCGAAGGGAAGGAGGGGGATTAATATTCCCAGCGGGACGTGAAGTTAATTCAGTATGAATTATACTTTTCTTAGGTAGCGAAAGAACGTCTTGCATTTTCGCGACGCGAAAAGCAGGCGCAGGCATAAGAGCAAGAAACCCACGGCGTTGCCACGGGTTTTGAGCGAAAAGTGCCTTGCGTGAAACAGCGGCGGCGGAAGCCGCCTCCGCGGAGCAAAAATGAGAGAATGAGCGATAGTTTTGCAGCGGAGCGAAAAACGAGGAGCGAAAGAACGTCTTGCATTTTCGCGACGCGCAAAGGAGCAACAAGGCATAAAAGCAACAGCCGCCGAAAATTCGGCGGCTGCGGGCATATTGCCTTGTTGCGACGCTATCCGCTCGCTCTCAGCGCCTTCACAGGATCTTTCTTTGCCGCCGCTATTGCGGGAATGAGTCCGGAGAGCACGGTGAGGAAGATACTGAGCGCTACGAGGAGCAGCGCATGCAGAGGATTGAGCACCGCAAAATCAGACGGCGCCTGTGTCGCAAGAGTGGAGATCCAGTAGTTGATGGGGAAGTCGAGTATCCATGCGATGAATACGCCGAGCACACCCGCGGTCGCGCCGATGATCGCCGTCTCGGCATTGAAGAGGTTGCTGATGTCGAGTTTGCGCGCGCCTATGGAGCGCAGCACGCCTATCTCCGTCGTGCGTTCGAGCACGGAAACGTAGGTGATGATCGCTATCATGACGCTGGACACCACGAGGGAAATCGCGGCAAAAGCGATGAGGATGTAGGATACGATGTCCACCACCATCGAGAGCAGCGTGGAGATGGTGCCGGCGTAGTCGGTGTAGGTGACCGCGGCGGAGGGATTGGCATCGTTCCAGGAGTCGAGGAAGGCGCAGATCGTGTCCTTGGTGTCGAATGTGGTGGGGTATATGTAGATGCCCGTGGGCATGTGGAAGCCTTCGTCGTCCGCGCCGCCGAGCTCCTGCAAGGCGGTCTCGTAGCCGCTGTTGAGCAGAGTCATGATGGAATCGGCGCTGAGGGAAGAACCGAGAGTTTCGTTCATCATGCCGACAAGAATGTCGAGCATATACTCCACGACGGCGAACTTGTCCAGCTCGTCCGGGCTTATGTCGAAGTGGTTGGCTATCACCGTCTTGAGCATTCTTGCGCCGGTCGAGTCGGAGGTGAGGAGCCAGTCCGTGAGCACGTCGAACAGCTCGTTGACGGTCGCGCATTCGGAGAGCGCCGCCATAACGTCGTCGCCGAGAATAGCGGAGAAGTCGATGTCTATGCCGGGGATCTTTTCTTCACCCGTGAGATAGGGGAGGATCAGACCGAGCAAAGCGTTGTCGGAAACGCCGAGCGAGCTTGTCAGCGCGCTGAAATCGAGGTCGAACGCTTCTCCCGTGAGGACGTCGATGTCATTGTACTGTTTCTGAAGCGTGACGACCGAGGAAGTTTCCGCATTCTTGAGGCAGAGCCCGGTGAGCTCCTGCGTGTAGGCGACGCCGTTTTGCAGCAGGGGCGCGAGGATGTCGCTCTGCATGCGGAGCACGCCCACGATGTAGACTTTGACGTTGTCCCCGCTGTCGTAATAGGACGCGTAATCCGTATTGACGGTGACGGTCTGGAACTGGTCGTCCTCATTCTTGACGCCGTCGCCGTTGGTGTCCGCGGTGTAGCCGGCATTTGCGGTGTTGTAGTAGTTGTCGTTGGAAGCGATGACGATCTCCCTGCCGATGATGTCGTCGAAATCGACGGGCAGATAGTCGCCGTTTTCGTCCCGTTCGAGCTGCATGCCGAGGGTGGTGAGTATCTCGTAGTCGATGGTATTGTAGCTGCTGATGACGAGCACCGCCTGTCTTGCCTTGACCTCGTCGGCGGAGTAGGAGTCATAGGCGGCTCCCTCGTGCTCGGCAACGGTGGCGTTGGCGGTTGCGGTGCCGGGATATCCGCCTGCCAGCACGTCGAACTGGTCGAGCATGAACTCGTCCCACAGCAGTTCCTGCCAGCCGAGAGGATTGCTCAGCATCGTGGTGGTGACCTGCGACACCCTGCCGCTCGCGCTCTTGACGAGTATTGGCATGTTGTAAGAGTAGTCGTACCGTATCGCGTTGAAAAGGTCGGAATGCTCTTCGGCGTAATTGCTTATTGCCCGGATATATTCCTTGGTCAGCACGTTCGCGCCGAAAGTTATGCCGCTGATGAGCCCGTCCGGCTCGTAGGGAGTGACGAAGTCGCTGTCGGGGAAGGGATCGCCGCTGCCGCCGGTCTGGATCTCCATGTTCATCAGCTCGTCCACGTCGATGTCGATCGCCATGCTGTTCACGGTGAGCGGCATGCTGGAAAGGATGCTGCCTTCGAGTTCGTTCATATAGAGGTCGAAACCGTTGGACAGACTCAGCACCAGCGCGATGCCGATGATGCCGATGCTACCCGCGAATGCGGTGAGGAAAGTCCTTGTGCGCTTTGCGATGAGGTTGCGCGCCGACAGCGAAAGCGCGGTGAAAAAGGACATGGAAGTGCGTTCCTTCTTCTCGCGCTTGGGTTTGCCGCTGTGCTTGCGCACCTTGACGGGTTTCTCCGGCGAAACGACCGCCACGAATTTCTCGTCGTAAGCGTCGCCGTTCTCCGTATGCGCGCCGTCCGCAGTCGTTTTCTCCGCGTCCTCCGTGGTCGCGGTGGCGTCCTCGACGCTTTTTGCGGAAGCGTTTTCGGCGGGCTCCGTCTCCGCCGGCGCGGAGCCGTCCGCGCCTTCTCCGCCGCTTTTCGCGATGTATTCCTCAAGGGGAGTCACGTCGTCGTCCGTCAGCGCGGAAACGGGAGAAAGCACGGTGGGCATGCCGTCGTAAGGATTGCTGTCGGCGATGACTTCGCCGTCGGTAAGTTCGATGATTCGGGTGGAGTAGCGCTGGGCAAGCTCCGGGTTGTGCGTGACCATGATGACGAGCCTGTCGTCCGCGATCTCCTGCAGGAGATCCATGACCTGCTCCGAAGTCTTGGTGTCAAGCGCGCCGGTAGGTTCGTCCGCGAGAATGATCTCCGGATTGTTGACGATGGCGCGCGCTATCGCCACGCGCTGCATCTGTCCGCCGGACATCTGGTTGGGTTTCTTCCTGAGCTGACCGCCGAGTCCCACGCGTTCGAGCGCGTCGACGGCGAGCTTCCTCTTTTTCTTGCGCGATACGCCGGAGATGGTGAGGGCAAGCTCGACGTTCTGCAGCACGTTGAGGTGCGGGATGAGGTTGTACGACTGAAAAATGAACCCTATCGAACGGTTGCGGTAGGCGTCCCAGTCGCGCGATTTGAACTCTTTGGTGGATTTGTCGTTGATGATGAGGTCGCCGTCCGTGTACTGGTCAAGACCGCCGATGATGTTGAGCAGTGTGGTCTTGCCGCAGCCGGAGGGGCCGAGAATTGAAACGAATTCGCTTTTGCGGAAATTCAGGCTGACGCCCTTGACCGCATGGACGACGGAATCCGCCATGCGGTAATCTTTGATAATGTTGACGAGTTTAAGCATACGACATCAAGTTGCGCCCTCTCCCGGACGTTCTGCCCCCACAGATGATTTCCGCGATACGATACGGTTGACACAAAATACACAATCATTATACTGTGCGCCCGCCCGTATGTCAACGTGCGCGCGTTATGCTTAAAGGACTTTTTTCGGTCGGGACGGGCGGCAAAAAGCATCGTCGGGGACGCGCTCCACGGTTGAAAAAACGGAAGAAAAGTGGTAGAATTCCTAAAAACGCGCTTACGCCGTGCGGAACCGCGGAAGCGGACGGCGGCGGAGCGGAGGAGCAGGGCATTTGGACGATTTGAGAGAAGAGTTCCGTTCACGCACGGAAGCGCTCGTGGGCGCCGAAGGAATCGCCGCGCTTAAAGAAGCGGCTGTGCTCGTGTGCGGACTGGGCGGCGTGGGAGGATACGTCGTCGAGGCTCTGGCGCGCGCCGGAGTGGGGAGGATAGGACTGCTTGACGGCGACGTCGTCGCGCCGTCAAACCTCAACCGGCAGATCCTCGCGCTTACGGACACCGTGGGGATGAAAAAGACGGAAGCCGCGGCGCGGCGCATCGCCCTGATCAACCCTGACTGCCGTACGGACGTGTACGATATGTTCTACCTCCCGGACACCGCGGACAGCGTGCCGCTTGCGGAGTACGACTGGGTGGCGGACGCGGTGGACACCGTCGCCGCCAAGGCGGAACTCATCTGCCGCGCAAAGGCGGCAAATGTCGGTATCGTGAGTTCAATGGGCACAGGCAACAAGTTAAACACCTCTTTCGAGATATGCGACATTTCGGAGACGTCGGTATGTCCGCTTGCGCGCGCCGTCCGGAAACAGCTGCGCGACAGGGGGATAGAACGCGGAGTGGACGTGCTGTATTCGCGCGAGGAACCGCGGGTGCACGGCAGCCGAGTCCCTGCCAGCATATCCTATGTGCCTGCGGCGGCGGGACTCATGATCGCGGGATACATCATAAAAAGCATTATCGGCGGAGCGCGCAAGGTATGAGCATATTCGACGGCGAACTCAGGATCCGCGTGTCCGCGGCGAGCGGCGTCGAGGCGGTGCTGAAACGCGAACTTGCCGCGCTGGGGTATTCTCCCGGAGGTGCGGACAGGGGCAGGATAGATTTTGAGGGAACAATGCGCGACGTCGCGCGCGCAAACATTTTCCTGCGTACTGCCGGAAGGGTGCGCGTGGTGCTTGCGGAGTTTCCCGCCCGCACTTTCGACGAGCTGTACGACGGGGTGCGCGCCCTGCGCTGGAAAGAGATAATACCGCCGGACGGCGCGGTCGCGGTGAGTGCGAAAAGTTTCGCCAGCAGACTTTTTTCGCTCCGCGATATACAAAAGACCGTCAAGAAAGCCGTCGCGGACTCCTATGCCGCGGAGCACGGAGGCGCGCGTATGCCGGAGAGCGGAGAAAGATACGACGTCGAGGCGTGCGTGTCTTCCGACGTCGTTTCGCTGACGCTGGATACGTCCGGCGCGGGACTGCACAAGCGCGGCTACCGCGTGAAACTCGGCGAAGCTCCCATACGCGAAACTCTTGCGGCGGCAATGCTGCAGCTTTCCGTATGGCGCGCGGACAGACCTTTTCTCGATCCGTTCTGCGGTTCGGGGACGATAGCGGTGGAGGCGGCGCTGATCGGCACGCGCACCGCGCCGGGACTCGGCAGGACGTTCGCATTCGAGCGGTTCGCGCTCGCACCGCCCGTCGCGGACGGCGTGCGCGCGGAGGCGGAGGAACTCGTCGACCGTTCCGCCGTGCTGCGCATCAGGGGGAGCGACATCGATCCCGCGGCTGTGAGACTCGCGCGCGAACATGCCGAACGCGCAGGCATGGGCGCACACATACATTTCCAGGTGCAGGACGCCGCCGACATCTCGTCGCGCTTCGCGCACGGCGTCATCGTCACCAATCCGCCTTACGGGGAAAGGCTCATGAAAGGCGCGGACCTCAGGGAAACTTACGCCGCGTTCGGACGCGCATTCTCGCGCCTGGACGAGTGGAGCGCGTACGTCATCACCTCCTGCCGCTCCTTCGAGAAGGATTTCGGCAGAAAAGCGGACAGAGTGCGTACGCTGTACAATTCGGAACTCGAATGCAGGTTCTACCGTTTCCTCGGCGCGCCGCCGGCGGGACGGAGGACGGACTCGGCGAAGGCGCCGCGCGGCGGTGAGAACGGAGCGGCGGACAACAATACGGAGGACGGAGAATGAGAGCTGTCATACAAAGGACGTTCAGGGCTTCGCTGTCGGTGGACGGCGAAACGAAAGGCGAGATAAAGTCGGGGCTGACGGTGTTCCTCGCGGTGTGCCGCGGTGACACGGAAGAGCAGGCGGATTATTTCGCGCGCAAACTCGTGCGGCTGCGCGTGTTCCGCGACGGGGACGGCAAGATGAACCGCAGCATTCTGGACGCGGGCGGCGAGATACTGCTCGTTTCGCAGTTCTCGCTTGCCGGCAAACTCGGCAAAGGGCACGGCAATCGTCCCGATTTCGGGAATGCGGAAGAGCCGGAGCGTGCGAGGGAACTTTACGAACGCGTGGTCGGAAAGGTGCGCGAAGAGGGCGTGACCGTCGCAACCGGAGTGTTCGGGGCGCATATGTTCATCGAACAGGAGCAGGACGGGCCGCTCACTTTCGTGTTCGAATGCTGAGCGCCGCACGCTTGACGGCGCGGCGGTATTGACGGCAGGGATTGACTTGCCGCCCGATGTAGGATAAAATAGCCGTAGTTTTCCCGCAGCAGCCGGGAACAGGGAGCAGTATGGATTTTCTCGAACTTTGCAAAATAAGGCAGAGCTGCCGGAACTTTACGGGGGAGCCCGTTGACGACGGCGCGCTCCGCGGGATAGTGGAAGCAGGACGGCTCGCGCCTTCCGCGTGTAATTCCCAGCCGTGGAAGTTCTACGTCGTAGAGAGCGGCGGCGCGCGCATGGAACAGATGCGCGAGGCGTGTCAGATCGCCGGCAACAACAAGTTCGCGGCGAAAGCGTCCGCGTTCATCGTCGTTTTCCGCGAGAAGCCCAACTATTCCGAGAGGATAGGTCAGGTGCTGTTCGGCAGGGAGTTTTCCGCAATAGACATCGGGCTTGCGGTGGAGAACATGGTGCTCGCCGCCGCCGAAAAAGGGCTGGGCACCTGCATACTCGGTATGTTCACCGAAAGCGCGGTCAAGGAGTGCATAGGACTCGGCAGGCGCGACAGACGCAAGGTGGAGTTGGTCATCGCGGTAGGCGTGCCGGTATCCGCACAGCCGCGCCCCAAGAAGCGCAAGGCGGAAGAGGAAGTCGCGGTGTATCTCAAATGAGCCCGCGGCGCAGCGCGCCTCCGCGCCGTATAATGTTCGTGTGTTTCGGCAACATATGCCGCTCGCCCATGGCGGAGATGGTGTTCCGCCATCTCGCGGACGAGGCGGGCGCGGGGGAAGCGTTCGAAGTTTCGTCCGCGGCGACGGCGTGCGAAGAGGGCAGACCGGTGCATCCGGGGACGCTGGACGTACTGCGCCGCCACGGAGTGCCGGCATATATGCGCCGTTCGGTCCTGCTCCTTCCCGAGGACGCGGACAGATACGATCTTTTCGTGGGCATGGACGCCCGCAACGCAAGGGCAATGCGCCGCATACTCGGGGAAGGTGCGGCGGAAAAGATATGCCTGCTGCTCGATTTCACGGACGAGCCGCGCGACATCGCAGACCCGTGGTATACGGGGGATTTCGAGGCGGCGTACCGCGACGTGTCCGCAGGGGCGGCGGCGTTACTTCAAAGACTCATCGGGGAAGAGAACAATGAAGCAGAAGATCAATAAGAAAAGCAACACTGTTATGGCGGTAGTCTGTCTGCTCATCGGGCTTGCGCTGCTTGCGGCGGGCATATATCTGCTTGTCACCGGCGGCGACAGGGTGACTGGCGGAGTCATCGTGGGACTCGGCGCACTCATAGTCGCGCTGTTCGGCTGCACTATGTATCTCATCTTCAATTTCGAGAAACTGCAGCAGAAGGCGGAGGACAAGGCGGCGCTCGAAGCGGAGAGAAGGCGTGCGGAACGCCGCCGGGAAGCGGACCGCATGCGTGCGGAGCGGATCGCCGCGCCGTCCGCGGCGGTCGGAAAAGCGGAGCCGGCGCAGAGCGCGGAGGATGGGCGCGGCGGAGAGTAAACAGGCGAAAACGCTGTTTGAATATGCAAAAAAACACGTTTAACACCGTTTTTGTGTTTGAATAAGAGATATGAAGGTTGCGGAAGAGCTTGAAAGACTTGCGGACGCGGAGTACCGTTCTTTTCATCTGAAGCTCGTGCCCGGCATAGACGAGGCAAGAGTGCTCGGCGTGCGTATTCCTTTGATACGCGCGTTGGCAAAGCGTATGGACGCAGCGGAGAAAGACGCGTTTCTGACCGTGCTTCCCCATTATTATTACGAAGAAAACGTCCTGCACGCCGTTATCGTGAGCGGGCTTAAAGACGCAGACAGAGCGGCGGCGGAAGTTTCGCGTTTTCTGCCTTACGTCGACAACTGGGCTGTGTGCGACGCGATCTCGCCGAAGTGTTTCGGCAGGAAGGAGAATGCGGAGCGCGTGAGCGTTCTCGCATACGGGTGGTGCGACAGCACGCACCTGTACACGGCGCGTTACGGCGTGAACTGTCTTAGAGATAATTTTCTGGACGGAAACTACGTCCCCGACGTGCTGCGCAAAGTCGCCGGGACGGGCGGCGGCTACTATCTCGATATGGCGGCGGCGTGGTTTTTCTGCGACGCGCTCATAAAGAGGTGGGACGACGCGGTAGCGTATCTCGAAAAGGGAAATCTTTCTCCCGAAGTGCACCGCAAAGCCGTGCGCAAGGCGTGCGACAGCTTCCGCATCACCTCAGAGCGCAAAGCGTATCTGAAGTCGCTCCCCGTGCCGCCGGCGCGTGATTTTTAGGCTTTTTGCCGCATATTACGGGGCTTTCGGCAGTGTGCTAAAAATTTAATGTTGAACTATTTCCGTTTGTGGAGTATAATGTAGTCGGCGGCATCTCCGCCATGCGAGGAAAATTATGAATTATACCATTTTCAACGATCTCATCGAAGTCACCGTTTCCGACGTCGGCGCGGAGCTGATGTCGATCAGGTCCAGGAAGGACGGCACGGAATATCTCTGGCAGGGGGATCCGGCGTTCTGGGCGGGCAGGGCGTACAATCTTTTCCCCATTTGCGGCAGACTTACGGAGGGAAAGTACACTTTCCGCGGCGAAACGTACGAGATGAACTTGCACGGATTCGTGCGCAAGAGCACACTCGACGCGACGGTGCTGGCGCGCGACAAGATAGATTTCGGTCTGCGCTCGGACGAGAGGACGCTCAGGATGTATCCTTTCGATTTCGAATACCACATTTGCTATTCTCTTGTCGGCAGCACGGTGAAGATGGAGATATCCGTAGTCAACCACACGGAGAGCACGATGCCTTTCGCACTGGGCGGGCATCCCGGTTTCAACGTGCCGCTCGGCGGCGGGAAATTCGAGGACTGGTATCTTGAGTTCTGTCCCGAATGCGCTCCCGTGCAGGTGGTGTTCTCCGACGCGTGCCTGACTACGGACGAGAGGGCGGAGTTCCCGCTGGAAGACGGCAGACGGCTCAGGCTCAGGCACGACCTGTTCGACCGCGACGCGATCGTACTCTCCGGAGCGTCGCACCGCGTGAGCCTGAAGAGCGACTCCGATCCGCACAGCGTGACGGTGGAAGTGCCGGACGCGATGAAGTATCTCGGCATATGGCACGCGCCGAAAAAGGAAGCCCCGTACGTCTGCATAGAGCCGTGGACGAGCCTTCCGGCGTATGACGGAGTAGTGGACGACCTTGCTTCCAAGCGCGATATGTTCGAGCTGTCGCCGCTTGCGTCCTACGAACTCATCTGGACGATCACCGTGGAATGACAGAGCGCAACAGAATGCGATTGAAATCAAAAACGCCGCTTAAGCGGCGTTTTTTGTCGGTTGAAACGGCGTTTTGCGTCAATATTAGAATTCGATGCGGAAAGTCGTGCCCTCGCCGAGAGTGCTGCGCACGGTAAGTTTCCAGCCGGCGCGGTCGCACAGCTTTTTGACTACGGATAGGCCGAGTCCGAAGCCGCCGTGTTTGCCGCTGTGCGATTTGTCCACCGTGAAGAAGCGCGCGAACACGCGCTTGAGGTTCTCCTCCGAGATGCCCACGCCTGTGTCGGACACTTCCGCATACGGCGCGCGTCCCGCTTTCACCACTACGGAGATGGAGCCGTTCTCCTTGTTGTACTTTGTGGCGTTGCGAATGAGGTTGCCGAAGATCTCCGCAAGCCTTTCCGGGCGCGACGGGACTATGAGCGGTTCGTCTGCGTCGACGGTCAGCGTCAGTCCGCGCTGTTCGATGTCGGCGCGCAGCGATTCCGCCGTTTCGCGCGCGGCGAGAGCGACGTCGCAGTCGTAGCAGGGGAGTTCGTCGTTGTCGAGTTCGTTGAAGTTGATAATGCTCGAGATCAGCCCCGACAGCCTGTCCGCCTGGGATTTGATGATGCGGTATGCCTTTTTCTTGGTTTCCTCGTCCAGGTCGCCGTGTTCGAGCAGTTCGGCGAACCCTTTTATGCTGGTGAGGGGAGTGTTCATCTCGTGCGATATGTTGGAGATGAACTCGTTCTTGGACTCCTGCGCGCGCGTGACGCGCTGCTGCTCCTCGTCTATGACGTTCAGCTGATTGCGGATCTCCTCGTTCTTTTTGTTGAGTATCTCCGTGATGGGATACAGTTCGCGGTATTTTGTGGAAAGAGGGGCTGTGCCGCGCGACTGCCGTGCGAGTTCCTCCACGGGTTTCAGCGCATAGTTGGTGGCAAAGTAAGAGAAAACGAGGCACACGACGATGTCCAGCGCGATGAAACCGGCAAGCGTGGGCAGAGTGTCCACCACCGCGTCCCACTGCGATTCCGTGGCGATGCCCAGACGGACGAGAGAGCCGTCCTCCATCCTTCTGCAGACGTAAAGCATGTCGGTGCCCGTCGAATCGGAGCGGCGTGTCGAACTTCCCGTCCCGGACTCCATCGCCGCGGCGACTTCCTCGCGGTCCGCGCGGGATTCCCCCGCCGCCACGCCGAAACTGTCGCCCGTGACCGCGCCGTCCGCGTCCATGAAAGTCACTCTCAGCCCGCCCAGCTTCACGGACAGCGCGTCCGCAGCCGCTTTGTCCGCGGCGCCCGTGTCCTGCGCGTCCAGAGCTCTTATCTGCGCCGTGACTATGCCGCGCGTGTTGTCGATGAGGGTGCGGTAGGAAACGTTGGCCGTGACGAGCGCGAAGATGACAAGGCCGAGCAGAGTGACGACGAGAGTTGTAACGAGCACGCGCCTTCTCATTTCGCCCTGTATTTATAGCCTACGCCGAATACGGTTTCGTAGTTGAAGCCGAGTTTTCTGAGATGGCTGACGTAATTGTCTATTGTGCGCGTTTCGCCGCCTTCGTAGCCCCAGACGTTGGAGAGAAGTTCGTCGCGCGTGAGCACTTTGTCGGGATTTTCCAGAGAATACTGCAGCAGCTTGAATTCCTTGCCGGAAAGGCTCACGTCGCGTCCCGCGAGAGTGACGGTCATCTTCTCGCAGTCCATGGTGACGTCCCCCACCGTGAGCACCGCCGGCTTTTTCTTTATCCTGCGGAACACAGCCGCTATCTTTGCCGAAAATTCGAGTATGCCGAAAGGCTTTGCGATGTAATCGTCCGCGCCGAGGTTCAGCCCCGTCACTTTGTCCGACTCCTTGCCGAGGGCGGAGAGCATGATGCAGTACACCTCCGGGTGTCTGCTCTTGACGCGCGTCAGCACGTCCAGACCGTTGCCGTCCGGCAGCATTATGTCCAGCACGGCGATGGCGGGCACCTTTTCCGCAACGGCGTCCTCAAAGGCTCTCACCGTGCCGAAAGTGCTGCATTCGATGTCGCTGAGCAGCAGAGTGCATTTGACGAGGTCGCATATGCCGTCGTCGTCCTCCAGCAGATAAACGCTTTTTTCCATATATGCCTCCCGTCAGTTGGCTTCGGAAGAATGTGCTATATAGTTGAGGTGGTCGCCGACGCGTTCGAGATTGCACACGAGATTGACGAAGACGCTGCTGCTTTCGGGGCGGCATTCTCCGCTGCCCAGACGCTGGACGTGTTCCTTGATGAGTCGTTTGCGGCGCGCGTCGATCTCGTTCTCGATGGCGTCTATCTCCGCCAGCCCGTCCGTCGAGCCGGAGGTCAGGATCTCTCCCGCTTTTGCGGACATTTTTTCGAGCAGGGCGTACATGTCGTTGATGTCGTCCTTGACCTTGGGAGAGAAGTAAAGGCTGTCCTTCTCCGTGCGGCGGGTGTATTTGGTGACGTTCTGCGCAAGTTCCCCGACGCGGTGTATGTCGCCCAGGCAGGAGTGCAGCGCGGCGATGCGCTTCTCGGTGTCGAGGGTGGAGTCGTATGCCGACACCTGCACGAGATAGGAGTCTATCCTGCCAAGACATTCGTCCACTTCCTCGTTCGCCTTGACGACGGCCTCCGTCTTTGCCGTATCCTGGGTGACGAAGCCGTCCACAGCGGTTTTCAGGCTGTCGACCGCCTTCGCCAGAGCCGCCGCCGCCTCTTCGGTCGCTCCGTCTACCGCGAGCGCGGGAGTGGAGAGCAGACGTTTGTCAAGCCGCGACGGTACGCCGTTCTCTCCGGATTCGTCCGCTTTCTTTCTGGGGCGGACGAGGATCTCCGAGAGTTTCACGAGTCCGTTGGTGAAAGGCAGGAACAGGATCGTGCTTATCACGTTGAAGAATGTGTGGAACATCGCGATCTGCGTGCCGGGGTTGTCCGGGAACCACGCTTCGAACGTGTTTGCGTTCATCTCCGGCCAGCACACCATGATGATGAAGAAGATGATCGAGCCTATGACGTTGAAGAGCAGATGTATCACCGCGGCGCGCTTTGCGTTGATGTTGGTGCCGATGGACGAGAGCAGCGCGGTGACGCAGGTGCCGATGTTGGTGCCGAGCACGACGTAAAGCACCGCGTTGCCGCCTCCGCCGATGAGTATGCCGCTCTCCGCCATGGCTATGAGGATGACCGTGAGAGCGGAGGAACTCTGGATTATCGCCGTGATCGCTATGCCCAGGAAGAAGAGCAGGAACGGGTTGGTTATGCTGGCGAACAGATCGACTATGACCTGGCTTTCCTGGAAGAAGTCCATGGAGGCGTCCATTACGTCCAGCCCCACGAACACAAGACCGAGTCCCGCCACGGCGTAGCATATCGTCTGCACCTTTTCCTTCTTGGTGGCGTATGCGACGAGTATGCCTATGCCCGTCAGTCCCATCGCGAACACGGCGAAGTCGAATGCGGAGAGCGCCGCTATCTGCGCCGTGATCGTCGTGCCTATGTTCGCGCCCATGGTGATGGTGGTCGCCTGCGTGAGAGTCATGACTCCCGCGTTGACGAGTCCGACGACCATGACCGTCGTCAGCGACGAGCTTTGAATGACCGCCGTCGTCGCCGTGCCTATCCCGACTCCGGCAAGGTTGGCGGACCATTCTTTCAGCTTCGCCCGCACCTTCTCCTTGCGGGTGGCGGCTTCGGGAAGTTCGGTCTTCCCGGACGCGCGGTGGAAGAGCGTGCGCATCTTCCCGGTGGCGAGCTTTTCCATGTTGTCGGAAAGCATTTTGACGCCGATCAGAAAGGCGCCGAGTCCCGCCAACAGTTCGAATATGGCGGCAGCGATGTCGTAAGCACTCATTTGGTTCCGTTATCCCTCTCAGTTATTACCCGGGACGGAGCCGTCCCGTATCGCGTGCGCCCGCGTCGGCACGCCGTTTGTCATACAGCTTAGTTCAAGTCTAACATGGAATATGTCATTTAGTTGTCACAAAAATGTAAAAAGTGCCGGATAGCTTTTTTCCCAAATATTCCGCAAGGGGTGCAATTCGATAGCCAAACGACACGTGTTGTGTTAATATGAGGAATGTCAACGAAAAATATATCTGTTGTAATGCGATATATTATTATAATATACAAAAAAACTGCATGCGCGCCGGGCGCGCACAAGGTGAAAAATGCTGAAATTGATCGAAATCACAAAAGAGTACAAGACGGAAGAAGAAAGCGTGCTTGCGCTGCACGGCGTCTCCATCGAGTTCAGGAAAAGCGAGTTCGTCTCCGTTCTGGGCCCGTCCGGGTGCGGCAAGACCACGCTGCTCAACATCATAGGCGGACTCGACCGTTATACCAGCGGCGACATACAGGTGGACGGCATCTCCACCAAGGAATACCGCGACGAGGACTGGGACACCTACCGCAACAGGCGCATAGGTTTCGTATTCCAGTCCTACAATCTCATTCCGCACATGAGCGTGCTCAAGAACGTACAGCTGAGCCTCACGCTTGCCGGCATATCCAAAGAAGAGGGCAGAGAGCGCGCAATGGAAGCGCTGCGCAAAGTAGGTCTGGAAAAGCAGGCCAAAAAGAAGCCCAACCAGATGTCCGGAGGTCAGATGCAGCGCGTGGCTATCGCGCGTGCGTTGGTCAACAATCCCGACATCATACTTGCCGACGAGCCCACGGGCGCGCTCGACAGCGAGTCCGGCGTGCAGGTCATGGAGCTTCTCAAGGAAGTCGCCGCTGACAGGCTCGTCATCATGGTCACGCACAACGGACAGCTCGCCGAAGAGTACAGCACCCGCATCATCAACCTCAAGGACGGCGAAGTCGTGGGCGATACCAAGCCGTACGACAGCGCGGCGGAGGCGCTTGCCGAGCAAGAGAAAGAAAGCGTGAAAGCCGCGGAAAACGACGTTGAACAGACCGAAACTGCAGATGAAACGGTTGTTTCGGACGGAATTGCGGCGGATGCGGCGGAGCATGAGTCCGCTCCCGCAAAGAAGAAAAACGTCTTTGCCCGCATAGCGGACAGGATCCGCGCCATACGCAAGCGCGAGAAGTCGTACATGTCCGTGGGGACGGCGGTCAATCTCTCATGGACCAACCTGCTCAGCAAGAAGGGGCGCACACTGCTCACTTCCATTGCGGGCAGCATAGGCATCATCGGTATCGTGGTCGTGCTTGCGCTCTCCAACGGCGTCAACGGCTACATCTCCACCCTCGAGGAAAACGCGCTCTCGCAGTATCCTATCACCATAAACGAACAAGATATGAGCCTTAGTGCGCTGATGGAAAAGGTCATGGGCGAAACGAACACCAATCCCGAATATCCCGACGACGGACAGATTGTTGTCGGTAACATGCTCGGAAACCTTATAAACAATAAAGACGCGATCTTCGGGAATAACGATTTGAAGAGCATCCGCAACTATATCGAGACGAACAAGTCGCAGTTAGACGGTGTGGGAGTCGTGAAATATCAATACGGGATAGACATGAACATATTCGCCGATGCTGGCAGCGGAGACGACGAATACATGAAGATCTATCCTTTTACGGATCTTATGGGGGATGTTCTTGACGAGTTCCAGTCCGCCATCGATTTTGTACTTGCTCCTGGAGCGACCGAGCAGATTAAACAGTTTGCTGCGAGTGCCGCGCATACATGGGACGAAATGTCTCCGGACACCCATTTGCTCGAACAGCAGTATGAGCTCGTCGGCAGCAATTCTAGGTGGCCAACAAATGACAGAGAAGTGGTGATTGTGGTCGATGAATATAATCAGATTCCCGATTTCACGTTATTTATGCTCGGTTTGCGTTCCACAAGTGAACTGCTCGAAATTTTGACGGGAGGAGATTCCCTGTATAAACCGATAGACATAGACACACAGGTGGTCGGGAAAGAGTATTACATCCTGACCAATGCCGATTATTATTACAATACTGAGAGCGGCATTGACTATTATCCGCAAAATATGTTGGATAAGGATACGATAAATTCCGCCGATCCGATCAAGGTGACTGTTTCCGGTGTCATACGTCCCAAACGCGGAGTGCGTGTGACATCCATTAACGGTGTCGTCGGCTATCGCTCCGGGCTCATGGATCTGCTCATGGAAAAGGCGGGGGCGAGCGATATAGTCGATGCTCAGCTTGACGCATTCAATGCGGCAAATCCCGATGTTACCGCAGAGGAACTCGAAAATGATCCTTCACTTTTCACGCCATATAATTCCGTCGTCGGGTTCAATGAAGATGAAGCCCATGCCGACCCTAACTTTTCACTTAGCTACACATATCTTGACGGCGGGCGATCTAAGAGTGAGACTATAACCATACTTTCACGCGGTGCGCAGGTCAAATCGTATGATATGCACATTGAGATCATGCGTGCACTTGGCATAGTGGATAAGAGTACTCCACAGTCGATTATGATATATCCGACATCTTTTGATAATAAAGCTGTAGTTGAGGATTTCCTGAGTGGTTATGGGGAAGAGACGGGAGACAATATTAAATACACGGACCAGCTTGCGATTATGATGTCTTTCGTCGAACAGCTCAGTTCGACGGTCACACAGGTGCTGGTGGGCTTCGCCGCCATCTCGCTCATCGTTTCCACCATCATGATCGCCATCATTATATACACCTCCGTGCTGGAACGCAGGAAGGAGATCGGCGTACTCAGAAGTCTGGGTGCGCGCAAGAAGGATATATCACGCGTGTTCATTGCGGAGTCGGCTATACTCGGAGCGTATTCCGGCGCGATAGGGGTGCTGATCGCGGTCGCCGTTTCGGCGATAGGCAGCGTCATACTCGCCGCCGTGCTCGGCATCAGCGGGCTCATGCAGGTGTCGTGGTGGCAGTGTGTGGTCATGTTCTTCATCAGCATCGCGCTGAGCGTACTGGCAGGCTTCATACCGTCGCGCATCGCGTCCAAGAAAGATCCTACCGTCGCGCTCCGCAGCGAATAGAACCGGTTCAGGCTGCGTCCGCTGTCGCTGCGGAACGAATCGCGTAAGCCGAAACTCCCCGTCGCACAGGCGGGGAGTTTTTGTAAAAAATCCGCATAATTCGGTTCCGGGTGTTGAAAATAAAATTGACATATTATATAATATGCCGTGATAAAATAAGGCGGAAAGGAGATTTTTTCCGCAAACGAGGTGATCATATGGCAAAGAAAGTTCAATCTACGGTCAGCGTGAAGGACAACAGCGTCATGCTGTGCCTGCTGTTCATCGTGCTCGGCGTGCTGCTGGTGTGGAAAGAGAATGCGATCGTTGACATCGCAATGATGACAATCGGCGTGATCGCCACGGTGCTCGGTCTTTTCGAACTCTTCCATCAGAACTGGATCATGGGAGTGATCGAAGTGATTGTAGGCGTGGCTCTGATTCTGATCGCGGTACTTGCGTCGGATATCGTCGTGCTGATCCTCGGCATCGCGATCCTGTTGTTTGCGGTGCTTGTGTGCGTCATGGGCATCAAGAGTTTCAAAGGCATGGCGGCAGCGTCCAAAGTGCTGTTTATACTGACCATCGTGTTTGCGCTCGTGGTCGGTATCCTTCTCATCGTCGCATACGCGACCGGCGGAGAGTCCGCGCTCTACATTGCCACCGGCGCAATCAGCCTTGCCGTCGGCGCGGTGATGTTGGTGAAGGCGGCGCTCACCAGCGGCAGAAAAGCCGTCTAAAACCGCGCTATTTGGCGTGATACTGCGTCAAAGCCCCTTCCGCAATGCGGTTACGTACGATTTAGTACGCTCCCTTTTGCGGAAGGGGCTTTTCCTTGTCTGACGCTCAAATATCGCGGTTTTACGAACGACAGTTAAATAATCCGGGGTCCCCGCGGAAAATCCGTAAGGATTTTTCGTGGGGTATAAACCGGGGCCCCCGCCGAAAGCATTTTCGGTGGGGCAGAACTGCGGGTTACGTACGACTAAGTACGCGCCCCTTGAAAAGGATGCCTTTTCCTTGCATCTCATCCGAATGACGGCGTTTTCAACCGCGCTATCCGGGGTCCCCGCAACAATTTCCGTAGGAAATTTTGTGGGGTAGATTGGCGAATTGCTTTGTCAAGCGCCTGCGGTCTGAACAGTCACGTACGGTTTAGTACGTTCCTGTCCATCCGCAGGCGCTTTTCGCGTCTTGGGGCCCCCACCGAAAGCATTTTCGGTGGGGCAAAACTTCATCCGAATATCGCGGTTTTTACACACGCTCGGTCGAAGACGGAATAAAAGCCTTTTGTCTTAACGCTCATTTATTCGAAGACGGAGCTACGCGCCGCTCAGCCAAGGGAGCCCCACAAAAATTCAAAGACTTTTTGTGGGGACCCCGGACTTGCACAGGCGGTGTAACCGCCTCTTGCAAGTCGCGGCGCGCAAAGTGAGTGCCGAGCACTAGACGTAACACTAAGTAGGCACGGGCGTAAATGTGCGAGTGCCGAATTCCTCCGCCCGTGCAGGGATTTCAGTCAGTACCGTTCTCCACTTAATTATATAAGCGCGATATTAAAAGTTTTTGTAGAGGGAAAAAGTTAGTCCCGCATTTTGGGAGTGCGGTAGCTTATTCTGCACGGGGGAGGAAAGCCCGAATGGGGCTCCCCGCAAAATGTACATTTTGTGGGGTCCCCGGGAAGGCGGGGGTAACAACATTCCCCACGGGACGCGAAGTAATATTTTCGCGACGCGCAGAGTGAGAGGAAGGCATAAGTGCAAGAAACCCACGGTGATACCGTGGGTTTTGAGCGAAAAGTGCCTTGCGGAAAGCAGCGGCGGCGGAAGCCGCCTCCGCGGAGCAAAAATGAGAGAATGAGCGATAGTTTTGCAGCGGAGCGAAAAACGAGGAGCGAATGAACGTCTTGCATTTTCGCGACGCGCAGAGTGAGAGGAAGGCATAAGTGCAAGAAACCCACGGTGATACCGTGGGTTTTGAGCGAAAATTGCCTTCCTCTCACTCCGTGACGCTGCGTATAAACCTGTCGAACCTGTCCTGACCGTCCTCGGTGTTCTTGAACACGGCGGTGGTGTCGAGGATCTTTTCGCAGGCGGTGTTGATGTAGTCGGTGATGGCGCGTTCCGCCGCTTCCTCGGACATATTCGTTCCGCCGTCGGCGACGAGCTGGGCGATCATGCCGAGATGTTTGTTGAGGGGATGTCCTTCCTTGGCTATCTCCTTGAAGTCGAGCGGAGTCTTGCCGGTGAGCAAGTCGCGGATCTGTTCGGATTCCCTTTGCAGTCTGCCGGGGAGGATGAACAGCCCCTGCACTTCGATGATGCCGATGGCTTCCTGTTTGATGTTGTGCAGTTCCTCGGCAGGGTGGAAGATGCCGTAGGGATGCTTTTCGTCCGTGCGGTTGTTGCGCAGGATGAGGTTGATCTGATACTCTCCGTCGTCGTTGAAGCAGGCGGTGGGAGTGATCGCGTTGTGGGGGGTGGAAGTGCCGTCCGCATTCTCGGTGCGGCAGATTATGTTCGCGCCTTCGTCGGAATAGCCGCTCCATGCGCTGCGGAACCTTTCCGCCGCCTCAAGGATCTGGGCGCGGTTCTTGCTCTCCAGCCGTATTACGGAATTGTACCAGTCCGCGACGGAGACGTTCACGTCGGGGAAGTCCTTCATGAGGTAGCGTTTGCGCGCGCCCGCGGCGAAGATGGGCAGCACCTTCCTGCCGCCTTGATAGTGGTCGTGCGCGAGTATGGATCCGCCCACTATGGGCAGCGCGGCGTTGGAGCCGATGAAGTAGCCGGGGAAGAGATCCACAAAGTCGAGCATACGGCGGAATGTCGCGGCGGTCACGTTCATGGGGCGGTGTTCGCGCGCGACGGCTATGACGTGCTGCTCGAAGTAGACGTAGGGAGAGAATTGCATGAACCACTTCTCGCCGTCCAGCTCGAAGGGTATGGTGCGCAGCGTCTGACGCGCGGGATGCGCCGCATTGCCCGCAAAGCCCACGTTTTCGGCGCAGAGCATGCACTTGGGGTAGCCGGTTTTGGCTTCCTTGGCGCGCCTGACCTCTTCAGGCGTTTTCTCGGGCTTGGCGAGATTGATGGTGATAATGATCTTGCCGCGCGGGTTGTCGTACTCCCACTGCACGTTGCGGTCGATGTCGGGACGGCGGATATACGCCGATTTTTCGGAAAGATCTTCGAGCCATTCGGCGGCTTTCATACTGCCGTCGTGCGCGGCGATGTTGTCGAAGGTCTCTATCACTTTGGAAGGAGCCGGCGTGAGCGCGCCCATAATGCGCGTCTCGAACAGCAGGCGGTCGCTCTCTTCGCACAGGTTTTTCCGCACCGCGTATTCGGACAGCGCTGCGAGAGAGGAGTAGAAGTCGTACTTGTCCGCCGGCGCGTCCGCCGGTTCGGTGAGTCCGAGCATGTCAAGCAGCGTGTTGGTGGCGTAAACCACGTCCGCTTCGTCCATATGCAGGTTGTCGACCGCATAGTCGACAAGGTTGGCGACATTGATCCTGGCTAGTTCTTCAAACGATTTGCGCGGAGACATAAAACCCCTTAACACCCGCATTTCCCTTGCAAACGGAATAATGCTGTGCTATCATTAAAAATACTGTTTATATTATATATGGAGAAACAGACAATGGCAACGATTTCGACGGATAATTTTGAAAAGAATGCCCCTGCGGCCGGCGTCCTGCGCGCTCTTTACGGCGATAAGGCGGAAAAGCACGCGCCGCGTTTCGGCAAACTCGCCGCGCGCCACGCCGAGACTTTCGGCATCGGGTGCACGGACTTTTTTTCCTCTCCCGGCCGCATAGAGATAGTGGGCAACCACACCGACCACAACGCCGGCAAAGTGCTCGCCGCGGCGATCACCGTGGACACTCTGGCGGCGGTCCGTCCGCGCGAAGACGGGCTTATCGAAGTCAAGTCCGAGAACTATCCCATGCTCCGTGTGTCGCTCGACGACCTAGCCTTCAGGCAGTCCGAGCTGGGCACGTCCGTCGCGCTCATCAAGGGCGTCGCGGAATATTTCATCCGTGCCGGCAAAAGAGCGGGCGGTTTCACCGCGTGCATGGACTCCTGCGTGCCCAAGGGCAGCGGCGTGTCATCGTCGAGTTCGTTCGAACTTATCATTGCCGAGATATTCAATTACTATTACAACGACGGACGGCTTTCCCCGATATTCATGGCGAAAGCGTCGCAATATGCCGAGAACGTCTATTTCGGCAAGCCGAGCGGACTCATGGACCAGAGCGCGATCGCTCTCGGCGGCGTGAACATGATCGATTTCCGCAGCTTCGACGATCCGGAAGTGGTGGGAGCCAGGTGGGACTTCGACGACCTCGACATTTACGTCGTGGCGACGGGGGGCGACCACAGCGACCTCACCGACGACTATGCGGCGATCCCCGCCGAGATGAAAGCGGTGGCGGAGGCGCTGGGCGGCAAAGTTCTGCGCGATATACCCGCCGACAAGTTCTACGCCGCGGAGGACGGACTGCGCGGCACGCTCCCTCCGAGGGCATTGCTCAGGGCGGAGCACTTCTATGAGGAAAATCTCCGCGTCGAACGCGCGCTGAAAGCGGTGGGCGACGGCGACGAGCAGGCGTTCTTGAAGGAAGTCAACGCGTCGGGCGAAAGCTCGGCTGTCAAACTGCAGAATCTTTACTCCGAGCGCGGCGACCGCTCGATCGAGGAAGCGCTCGAAAAAGCCTCGCACATCGACGGCGTGCTCGCAAAGCGCGTGCACGGCGGCGGATTTGCCGGGACGATACTGCTTTTTGTCGCAAAAGACCGTTCAGACGCAGTAAACGAGGTGCTCAACGCCGAATTCGGCGCGGATAACGTATTCCGACTCTTTATACGCGAATCCGGCGCGTGCCGCGTTCCGTTCACGGAGGAGAAATGAATCTGCTGTCGGCAATCAACAAGATAGCCTTCACCATAGGCAATCTCGAAGTCGCGTGGTACGGCATCATCATCGTGATCGGCATGATCGCGGGGCTTACCATCATCTGCTTCGAGTGCAAGCGCGTCAATCTCAACGTCGACGACGCGGTGGAACTGTTCCTGTGGGTGATCCCGCTTGCGGTGGTGTTCTGCCGCGTGTTCTATGTCGGCGCGCGCCCCGACGTCTATTTCCCCGTCGAGAGCTGGAGCGATTTCGTGGATCTCATCGCGATATGGGACGGCGGCATCACCATCATCGGCGGACTTGTCGGAGGTCTCATCGGCGCAAGCATATTCGCGTACCGTATGCGCAGGAAGTGCAATTTCGGCAACGTGGTAGACCTCATCGTGGTGCCGCTTCTCACGGGGCAGATCATAGGCAGACTCGGCAATTTCGTCAATCAGGAGGCGTTCGGCAAGCCGATCACCGATCCGCGCCTCCAGACATTCCCGTTCGCGGTGTGGATAGACGATCCGCAGGGTGTGGAGCCGGAGTTCAGACCCATAGTGGAAGCCAACAAGCCGGGGTGGTTCGCCGCCACTTTCTTCTACGAGATGGTGTGGAACTTCATCGGCGCGTGCATCTTCTTTGCGATATGGCGCAAAAACAAGCGTTTTCCCGGCATACTCGGTTTCTGCTACTTTTTCTGGTATTTTCTGGGCAGAGCGTGGCTGGAGTCGCTGCGCATAGACGCGGTGCCCGTCACGCAGATCGCGTGCATAGTCGTCGTGCCCGTTGCGCTGCTGCTCGGCGCGGCGTACATCCTCGTCTGCATGTCAAGGCAGAGTTTCAGAAAAGTAAACAACGCCGTGAAAGAGGGCAAACTCGGCATCACCGAGCTTGACCGCTTCGACGTGGCTAATTACAAGTTCGCCTTGCGCCGCATAGCCAAGGGCGGCGCGTTCTTCCGCCGGTTCTACGAAGCGGACGACGTACCCGTGGCGAAACTCGACGACGGGGATTACATCAAAAAGGTGCGCGTCGCGTGGAAACTTCCGAAATACCCCGCGGAAAAGATCTCGTCTGAGGAGAAGAAACAATGACAACACCTCTTTCGGCGGAACGCAATCTGACCATGCTCATCGACCTCTATCAGCTCACGATGGCCAACGGCTATCTGCAGAAGGAGCTGAGCGAAAAGAGGGCGGTTTTCGACCTGTTTTACCGCGGGAGCGGCGGCTATTCGTACGCCGTGGCGGCGGGACTGGAGCAGGCGGTGCAGTATCTCACCGATCTGCGTTTCGAGGAAAAAGACCTTGCGTACCTCCGCTCCCTCGGCATATTCCCCGACAACTTTCTGGAAAGGCTGAAAAATTTCCGTTTCACGGGGGATGTCCGCGCCTTGCCGGAGGGGACGGTGTTTTTCCCTTCCGAGCCTATTCTGACGGTATCCGCGCCGATATTCGAGGCGCAGCTTGTCGAAACCGCGCTACTCACCATCATCAACCATCAGACGCTCATTGCGACTACGGCGGCGAGGCTTTGCGCCTGTACGGACGCAAAAATACTCGAATTCGGTCTGCGCCGCGCGCAGGGACCCGACGCGGGCACTTACGGCGCGCGCGCCGCTTACATAGGCGGCTGCCGCTCCACGTCCAACGTGCTGGCGGGAGAGATGTTCGGCATAGCGGTCGCAGGCACGCATTCGCACAGCTGGGTGATGACTTTCCCCACCGAGCTGGAAGCCTTCGAAGCGTATGCGGAGATATATCCCGACAACTGCCTGCTGCTCGTGGACACTTACGACACGCTGAAGAGCGGCGTGCCCAACGCGATCAAGGTGTTCGACCGGCTGAAAGCCGAGGGGCACAAGCCCGTCGGTATCCGTCTTGACAGCGGCGACCTTGCGTACATCAGCCGCGAAGCGCGCAAAATGCTGGACGCGGCGGGGCACTCCGACTGCAAGATATTCGCCTCCAACGACATCGACGAAAACGTTCTGCTCGCGCTCAACTCGCAGGATGCCAAGATCGACGTGTACGGCATAGGGACGAAGCTCATCACGAGCTTCTCCAATGCGTCCCTCGGCGGCGTTTACAAGTTGTGCGCGATCGAAGAGGGCGGCGTGCTCGTGCCCAAGATCAAGGTGTCGGACAGCCATGACAAGACTACGGACCCCGGCGTGAAAAAGACGGTGCGCATATATCGCGGCGGAATGGCGGCGGCGGACCTCATCTGCCTTGCGGACGAGAAGATAGACACTTCGCGTCCCCTCACGATATTCCACCCCGAACAGACGTGGAAGCGCACCACGTTCAAGGACTTTACGGTGAAGGAGCTCATGACCGACGTCATAAAGGACGGCGAACTTGTCTGCAAACTCCCGACGCTGGAGGAGATAGGCGAACACCACGACCGCTCGAAGGCGGAATTTTTCCCGGAATACAAGCGCGTCGTCAACACGCAGTACTACAAAGTCGACCTCAGCGAGAAGCTGTGGAAACTCAAGCACGACCTGCTCAACACCGTGCCCTATCAGAACGCCGCCGACTAGCCTGCGGCGCAAACGGACGTAAAAACAAAAACGCGGCTTTACTGCCGCGTTTTTTTGTATAAACGCCGCGGACGCGCATATGACGGCGAAAGTCAGATTTCGAGGTTTTTCGTGCGCGACGGAAGTTCCGCGCCGCGCGCGCAAGGGTATAATCGCATGTAAAGGAGCGGTTATGAAGAAAAAGAACAAGATGCAGCCGCGTTTTGCGTTGGTGCGGCGCGGTTATGACGTGGATTCCGTAGAGGCTTACATCAGTCTTGAACGCGAGAAGGCGGACAGGGCGGGGCTTGAACAGAAAGAGCGCATACGCGTCCTCAAGGCGCAGTGCGACAGGCTGAACGAGGAGCTTTCGGTGTACCGCGACAGGGAGGAGCAGATCAAAGGCGCGCTGCTGGCAGCCGGCGAACAGGCGGAAAAGACCGTGCTGGACATCAAGCTGCGCTATGCGATGGAGCTGGAGCGGCTCAAACTTTTCCGCGCGAAGTGGACGGGCGCGTACGAAGAGATAAAGAAGAGGTACAACTTCTCCAAGGACGCGCTCAATATGGAGAGCGTCGCGGTGTCCGTCAAGCTGGAACTGGAACGCTTTCTCGCGCAGGACTTTTCGCTGGACCGCGGAGGCTCGGCGGGAGAAGAGGAGGAGGCCTTCAAGGCGGAAGCGGAGCGGCTCTCCGAAGAGGACGGACAGGTGAAGGAGCTGAAACGGCAGTTGCTCAAAGCCGCCGAAAGGAAAGACAAGGAGGAGAAGCTCGAAGCCGCAAGAAAGAATGCGGCGACTTCCGCGCCTTCCGCCGGGGCGGAGGGGGGAGAGGTGCAGCCCGCGGCGGCGTTTTCGCTGGAAGAGGCGAGGCACCCCACCGAAAGTCTGGCGGAGATATGCCGCTATCTCGGCCTCGGCAAATAAGACGGCAAAGCCGCGCCATACCGCGCAAAAGACCTCCGGGAATGTACCCGGAGGTCTTTTCGGCGCAATATGTTTTTCGCCGCCGCGCTCCGCGCGCGGGACGGCGGCGGACGGGGCTTATTCGCCCGGTCAGATCAGGGAAATGCCGCTGAGGGTATAGGTCACCGACTGTGCGTTGCCGTCAGCGTCGTTGTACGGTTCGACTATACGCACGAGCACATGGGGCAGCTCCCACCAGCCGTTGTCGTAGGTGCTGAGGAGCGTTTCGGTGCGGTCGTCGGATATGGCGGCATATACGGGACGCACGGAATAGTACAGACTCTGCGACGCACCCGACACCGTCGTGGCGCGGGAAAGCGACGCGCGGTAGCATTCGACGGAAGTGGTTTCGGAGGAGATTTCCGCACCGTTTTCGTCCTGTCCCACGGAGGGGAATGCCAGCCCTTCTATGTTTTCGGTGCCGCTGACGGACAGCGTGAGTGAGGCGGAAGTCTGTTCCGTCGCGTTGATCACCGCCGTGCTGAACGAGAATGAGAACGAGGTGCCGAATGTGGACACGCCGCGCAGACTCTGGTGGAATTCGTTGTTGTCGTAAAACACCGATCCGAGTCCGACCGAGCCGGTCTTTGCTTCGCCGCCGTTGACGACGAGGGTGTACGAGAGGGTATTGCCGCTGTAGGTGCCGTTCATGCGGAGCACTTCCGTGCCGTTCACGGTTTCGCTGCGGAAAGTCGCGGTGGGCAGGAGATAGTTCGCCCCGTCCGTGAGAGAGAAGTAGCATTCCGTGACGTATTCGTACGCCGTGCCGTCGAGAGTGGCGTTGAGGGTGCTGCGGATGAGGTAACCTTCGCGCTGTTCTATCGTAGTGTCGCCCACGGTGACTTTGTCGGGGTTGTAATACGGGCTGTTCTCGTCGCCGTTGTAGGCGGCGTGATAGAATATCTCGCTCACATAAGTGCCTTCCGTGCCTTCGGACGCGCTGTCGTCCACGACATAGGTGTACTTTTCGTACGGACGGCCTTCTTTCCATGCGTCGACCAGCTGCCCCTGCGTGGTGGCGTTGTTGCACGCGGCGAGCGTGAATGCAAGCGCGGAGATCACTATAACGAGTATCAACAAAGATGCTGTCTTTTTCATAATATCGAAATTATAACCCAAATACGCGCGCGTCGCAACGGATTTGCCGCAAATGCGGAAATTAAGCGGTCGCAACGCGCGCTCCGCCGGGGAAAGTTTCTCCGCGCCGCGGCGGCGGCATTCGGGCAATGTCCTTGAAAAAGGACATGAGCGGTGCTATACTGCATTTATGAAAATTATTCTGTCCAATACGGCGCACGACGCCTACCACCGCGTGCTGAGCGAGCTGAAAGGACGGCTCGCGGACGGAGGGGAGCACGTCGTCATAGTCCCCGACAAATTCACCGCTTCTTCCGAGCGCGGAGTCATCGCCACGCTGGGGCTTGACGCGGTGTTCAACGTGAGCGTGACTTCCTTCACGCGGCTTGCGGAAAAGACGATAGGCAGGCGCATCAGGAAGTGTCTGACTCCGCAGGGCTCGGTGCTGCTGCTTGCGAAAGTGATAGACGAAAACCGCGGCGCGCTGCGCTATTATGCCCGCGCGGCGCGGTCCACGGGATTTGCCGAAGAGTTCTACGCCGCGCTCACCGCGGTGCGCAACAGCGGCGTGACTGCGGCACAGCTCCGTGCGGCTGCGGTGCGCGCTCCCGAAAACGTCAAAGGCAAGTTCGAGGACATGGCGCTCATTTACGAACGCTATCTCGCCGCTCTCGGCGACCGCCGCAGCGACTCTTCCACACGGCTGGAAGCCTTCGCCGCATATCTCGCTTCGGGAGAGGTGAAAATGCCGGCGCATTTCTATGTCGTGGATTTTTACGACTTCAAATCCCCGGAGCTCGACATTCTCTGCGGACTGGCTTCATCCGCGCTCTCCCTCACTGTGGGCATGGTGGGCGGGGAAGGCAATCCGAACGAGCGGATATACTGCGACGGCGCGGCGCGCAGGCTTCTCGCCGCATGCGGCGGCGGAGAGGTGGTACGAAGCCGCGAGCGGCTGCACCCGGCGGCGGAGGAGATCTCGCGCAGGCTGTTTTCCTACGATCCGCCTGAGCGCAGGACGGAGTGCGGCGGAAAAGTACGGCTCATTGCCGCGCGCAGCCGCACCGAGGAGATCAATTTCCTCATGCGCGAAATAACGGGCAAGGTCGCGACGGGCGCACGCTACCGCGACTTCGAGGTCGTGCTCTCCGATGTGGACGGTTACAAGGCGGAACTCAAAAGCGCGTTCCTGCGCAGCGGCATACCTTTCTTCATCGACACGCGCGAGATGCTCTCCGAGCAGACCAAGACGAGATTTCTGTTGTCCGCGCTCGCGTCCGTGAGAAGCGGACTGCGCCTTGCCGAAGTGGCGGAATTCGTCAAGAATCCTCTTTTCAATTACGGCGTGGAGGACGGCGTCGACGCGGCGTTCAGATTTGAAAACTACTGCCTGAAATACAATGCCGACCGCTCCAGGCTCACCGAGCCGTTCACCATCGGGAGCGGGAGTGAGATCGCGGCGGCGGAAAGCGTGCGCGCAAGGCTGTGCAAGGCGCTCGAACCGCTCGTGTTCAGGGGCAGTATCGGTACGGAGCAATTTGCGGAAAGGGTGCGCGCCTTCCTCGGCAGCTTTGACGGGGCATGGAAGGCCCACACCGCCAAACTGACCGAAACGAGCCTTTATTACGCAAAATGCGCTGATCAAGTAGACGAAAAGATAGATTCGCTTCTCGACGAGATGCAGGATACGTTGAGTGCGGAAGGCGACGTCGCCTATTTCGAGCGCATGTTCAAGGCGGCTGTGCAGACTGTGAGGATAGCGCTTGTGCCCACGTGGCTGGACTCCGTGTACGTCGGCGGTACGGACAGCCGCTACCTCGGAGGCGGCGACGTATACGTGCTGGGCGCAAATGTGGGCAAGCTCCCCGCGGGCGCGGACGGCGGCGCGGTCATATCGCCGCGCGACGAGGATCTGCTCGCCGCTCTCGACGTGAAGATATCTCCCACCGTAACGCAGCGGATATATTCCGAGCTGATGTCGGTGACGGAGATAATGAAACGCCCCAAAGGGACTCTCACGGTGTGTTATCCCGAGGGCGATCCGGCAGGCGAACTCCGTCCGTCCGCAGTGATAGCGGAACTGCGCGGAATGCTTTCCGAGGACGGCGCGCCGCTCCCCGTGAAAAGGGCGGAACTGCCGCCTTTGTCCGAACTCTCCGCCCCCTCCCGCCGCGCCGCGGTGCGCACGGTGTGTCCCACTCCGAGGGCGTGTCTGCACGAGGTGCTGGGAGGGCTGTCGCAGCCTGCGGCGGGGTATCTCGCCGCGGCGGAACTCTCCCTGCCGGAGGAGGACAGGAACAGGCTCGACGTGTTGCGTTCGCGCGTGCGCCCGACGGAAAGGCTTGCCGCGGACGCCGCGGCAGAGGCGGAGAAAGCCTCCGGCGGCAGGACGAGTCCGAGCAGGCTCGAAAGCTATTTCACCTGTCCGTACATGCAGTATTTTTCGTATGTGCTGCGCCTGAGGGAAAGAAAAAAAGCCGAGCCGGAAAGCAAGGATTACGGCGTGATACTGCACGCGGTGCTTGAGAAGTTCTTCGGCATATACAAAGAGAACGGTATCGCCGCCGAAGACGCGCGCAAGACCGCGGAGGAGGTCTTTGACGAATGCGTGCAGGAGGATCCGGGCTTTTCGGCGGCGGCAGCCGAGCCGCGGGTGAAGAGGGTGCTGGCAAGGCTCCGAAGAGAAGCCGCAGAGGTGTGCGCCGTGCTCCTGAAAGGGGCGGAAAGGTCGCAGTACAAGCCCGTCTACGTCGAACAGTACATAGGCGGAGGAGAGATACCCGCGCTCACCGTGTCCGCAAGGGGGCAGAGCGTTGAGCTGCGCGGAAGGATAGACCGTGTGGACATGTCGGACGGCAAATTTTTCGTGGTGGACTACAAGACGTACAAGAGCGCGGATTTTACCTTGAGCGACATCTATACCGGCAGGAAGATACAGCTGTATCTTTACCTTTCCGCGATAGCGGCGGCGAAAGGCTGGAAGCCGGTCGGCGCGTTCTATCTGCCCGTGTCTTACGATTTTTCGCAGGAGGAATGGACGCTGTGCTACCGCGGCAACATGACGGACGACATCGCGGAGGCGCGGCGCATAGAGCCGCTTCTGGACTCGGACGGCAGTCTTTACCGCGGGGCGGACGGCAAGGGAAAATATGCACCGCCGCACTTCGTTTCCGACGGGGATTTCGATTCGATCGCGGCATACGTCAGGCGTCTTGCGGGCGGGGGCGCGGCGGATATTGCGGAAGGCCGCATACTCGCCGAACCGCTGAAAGGCGCGTGCAAACGCTGCGACTATGCCTCCGCATGCGCGTGGTCGGGAACTCTCAAAGGTCTGTCGCCGCAGGGCGGAGTAAAGGTCACGGATTTTGCCGACGACCTGGTGTGCCCCAGGAGAAAACTTTGTCCGGAAAACTCCGAATCGGAGGATGAAGAATGAAAATTGACGAAAAAACAGCCGTTTCGGTTGAAAATACGACGAAAAAATCAGGTCCCGTGTTCACCGACGAGCAGCGCGACGCGATAAGGGCGAACGGCGAAGTGCTGGTGTCCGCGTCCGCAGGCAGCGGCAAGACCACCACTATGGTGAAAAAGATACTCGTTGCGATGGAGTCGGGGGTGCCGCTTTCGCAGATGCTCGTTCTGGTGTACAACGAGGCGGCCGCGTCCGAACTGAAAGACCGGCTCCAATCCGCGCTTTACGAGGCGGCGTGCGCGTCCGACGGCGCGGCGCGGAAGATGTTCCGCGACAGTCTGGACGGGCTGTCGTCGGCAAGGATAAGCACCATACACGCGTTCTGCCGCGCGCTCATTAAGGAGAATTTCGAGAAGATAGGCGTGTCACCGTCTTTCGACGTGCTCTCCGACGGAGAGGAGAAGCGTTACGAGAGCGAGGCGATGGACGCCGTGTTCCGCCGCTGTTACGACGAGGGCGACGAAACGTTCATGCAGCTTGCCGACGTGCTTACCTCCGCAAGGAGGGAGGATCTTCTGCGCAAGGTGGTGGACAGGATACGCTCCGTCATAGCCATTCAGCCGGACAGGGCGGAGTTTACGCGGAAAGTCAGGGAGAGTTTCGGCGGAGCGGACGGTGGAGAATATGCGGAGGCGGCGGTCAGGCTCATACGCCGCGACGCCGCAAGACTGCGCGGGGGGATGGAGCTCGTGATCCCGGAGTTCGCCGCCGGCGGTCAGACGTCGTATGTCGACAAACTGACGCGTATGTGCGAGATCTGCCGCGCCGCAGAGAGCGCGGATCTTCACGGCGTCACTGCCGCGGCTGTCGCTGCCAAGGAGGTTGCCTCCATGCGCGCGCAGAAGAAGCGTAACAGCGAATTCGACGAAACGCTGCTGGGTTACGGCAAAGACCTGCTCGGCAGAGCGGCGGATATGTTCGGCGGATGGCGCGACGTTTTCGCAGACGCGGACGCGGCGAAGGAGAGGCATGCGCAGAACGCCGCATTTGCCTGCAAACTCATCGAGCTTGCGGAACGCACGGAGGAGGAGCTTGCTCTCGCCAAGCGCGCCGACGACGTCATGAGCTACTCGGATCTGGAGTATTATGCGGCGGAACTCGTGCGCGGAGGAGAGTTCAGGGGCAGGTTCTCGCAGGTGTTCGTGGACGAGTATCAGGACGTGAACCCCGTGCAGGACTTCATCATCCGCTCCGTGTCGGGGGACAACGTGTTCATGGTGGGCGACGTGAAGCAGAGCATCTACGGCTTTCGCCTTTCAGACCCCGAGATATTCCTTGCGCGCAAGCGCCGCTACGAGAGCGGCGAGAAAGGCACAAGCCTGGAGTTCAATGCCAATTTCCGCAGCGTGAACGCGGTGCTCGAGTTCGTCAACAGCGTGTTCGACGACATCATGACGGAGCCGTCCTGCGGAGTGAATTACGCCGAAGAAGGACATTTCAGGATAGGCAAAGACAAGAAAAACGCCGCGGACGAGCCGCTCGAAGGCGGCGTCGAAGTGCACGTATTTCCGTATGCCGGGCAGTCGAAATCGCCCGGCGTCTACGCGACGGCGCGCTTCATAGCGGCAAAGATACGCGAACTGTGTGCCTCCGCACGCACGGAGGAGGGCAGACCGGTGCGTTACGGCGACTGCGCCGTGCTCATACGCAGCAGGTCGGGCAGCGCCGAAAAACTCGCGGAATATCTCGCGGCGGAAGGACTGCCGGTGGACGCCGGCACTTTTGCGGACAAGTCCACGAGGGGCGAACGGCAGCTGATAGATTTCCTCACCGTACTGGACAATCCGCGGCAGGATATACCTCTCGCTTCCTTCATGCTGTCGCCTTTCTGCTGTTTCGACGAGTCCGAACTCGCGCGGATCGCCGCGTTGCGTCCCGAGGAGGGTGACTTCTACGACGCGGTGCTCGCCGCGGCGAAGGAGGATACCGCCGTCGGTAAAAAAGCCGCGCGGATGCTGGAAATGCTCGATTCCTACCGTCTGAAAGCCAGTTTCAAAAGCGTGCCGGAACTGTTGCAGAGCATAGTGTCCGACTTCGACTACGACGCTCTCGTCGCAGGTACGGAGGAAGGCACTGCGGAAAACGTGATGTCCTTCGTCACCGCGCACGCGGGCAAAGAGTCGTACGAGGGGATAGGCAAATTCCTCGCCGCGTATGCCGAGCGTTCGGACGAAACGGGAAAAGCGCGCCCCGCGGGCGGCGACAAGGTGCGCATCGCCACATACCACTCCTATAAAGGGCTGGAATCTCCCGTTGTATTCGTGGTGAATTTCGGTCCCGGAAAGGGGGGCGGCGGCGACAGCGGCGACGTCATCATCGAGAACAAGGGACACATCGGGCTGCGCTTTTTCGATTTCACCGGCAGGAAAAAGTGCGACACGCTTTCGCTGTATGCCGTAAAACGCATGCGCGAGGAGCGCGAGCGGCAGGAGGAGATGAGACTTTATTACGTCGCTCTCACGCGCGCGAAACAATATTTATATATTACAGGCACGCTGTCAAAGACTCCGACGGCGATGTACGGACGTTATCCCTGCGTGAAAGAACCGTCCGATCTCATGCAGTATTTTTCCGACCTGCAGTACCGCGGCAGGATCCATACCGTAATGCACGAAACGGCGGAGGAGGCGCCGGGCACGACGCAGTCGCGCACATTCCCATCCCTCGGTGAGGCTAACGAGGAGGACGTCGTCGCAATACGCGAGGCGGCGGACTTCGTCTATCCTTACCGCGAGGCGACGGAGCTTGCCATGAAGTACAGCGTTTCCGCGCTGGACGGCGGCGGCGACGAGCTGACGCTGGGAGTGTTTGCCGACCGTGCGGACGAGGGTATCGTCTATCACAAGATCATGGAACACATAGATTTCCGCGCGGAAGGCAGGGCGGGAGTCGAGGCTGAGATGGACGCCATGGTCGCGGAGGGCATCCTCACCGCGGAGGAACGAGCACAGGCGGACGCGGCCGCGATAGCGGAGTGTCTTGCCAGCCCGGTAATGCAAACGGCGCGCAAAAGCACCTGCTACCGCGAGAAATCCTTCCTGATGTACGTCCCGGCCAACCGCGTCGGCGGTGGAGGATCCGGGGACAAAGTGCTGGTACAGGGCGTGATAGATCTGCTCATCGACGGCGACGAGCGCATCATCGTGGACTTCAAAAATTCTTATCTGCGCAGCGCCGAAGCGCTCGAAAAGTACAAAAAGCAACTTAATCTGTACAAAAAGGCGGTTGAAAGCTCGTTTTTGGGAAAAGTTGACAAGATTCTGCTTTATTCTTTCAAAACAGGGCGCACCGTGGAACTGGAAAAAGACGACGACTGACGCGGCGTACTTTCCGCGCCGTTTCCCTTCCGTCCGTCCTCAGGCGCGTGCGCGTCGGGAGCGCGGCGCGTATGCCGCATGCCGTTCGGCGTGCGGCTCCGCACGCGGGAAAAGGAACGGACGATTTCAATATTACGCCTTTAATGTGGCGAAAATCCTTGCTTTTTAGCGCGCGTGTGGTATAATTACCATAACATTTGTAGTGCTATATACGGAGGCATCGGCGGCAAGATGGACTTTTTCAACGCTATATTCGACGGGCTGGTCGGTTTGTCGGAAAAGCTCCCGGCTATCGGAATCGATTCGTTCTATATCGTGGTTGCGGTGGCGCTGGGGGGCGTTGCAATAGTCGTCGGGCTCACCTTTTTCGCCTCCGAGGCGTATAAGATGAAGCGTGCCGCCGGAAAGGTGCTGTCTTATCTGGAAAACGAGGACGTCATCAACGACGACAACGTCGCGGAGTTCACCTCCTCGTGTTTCGGGACGAAGGCACCGGCGGTCATGCGCGACGCATGGGTGAGCTATCTCGGCGTGCGTTTCGGCTATCCCAGCGAGGTAGTGTCGGAATCCGCCGTGTTCGACAAGCAGGTCAAGCGTCCCGATTCCGTGCGTGCCAACGTGTTCATCGCGGTCGCGCTCGTGCTCACGGCGCTGTTCGCGTTCTGGGGACTGGGCGCAATGGGGACGGCGGAAGTAGGCGTCGTGCTGTGTCTGGGGTTGCTCATAGGCGCGGCGGGCTATCTCGTGCTGTGGCTCGTGGCGCGCAGCGAATATGCGGCGGCAAGGAAGAAATTCGCCGCCATGCAGGACGAGCTTGACGCCAAAGTGAACCTTCAGGCCGAGCGTGACTACGCCACCGACGCGTCGCCGCTCATGCAGGTCGCGGCGATCATGGACGGCATCGTGGCGCGCAACACCGCAAAGCCTGCACCCACAGAGGAAGAGGTGAGAGCCGCCGCGGAGGCGAAACAGGCGGCCGCGCACGCGGGGGACGAGGACGGAACAGCCGCGCCCGCAGAGGCGGCGGAAGAGAAGGAGCAGGAGAAGGAAGAGTTCGTACCCGCCGAAGAGAGCACGGAGGAACAGCCTGCCGAAGAGCCTGCGGAGGAACCGGACTCAGCCGCGGCAGAAGCGGGCGGAGATACGGACGGGGAGTCTTCCGCGGATGACGCGGAAACGGCGGAGCCGGCAAAGACTCCGATAAGTGCAGAGGAAGCGGAGGAGGCGGCGGAAAAAGAGCCCTTTCGCACAGAGGAAGGAAACGAGGGCCGCGGCGGATCCGCGGATGATATAGAAAATAACGATGAGGATGAGGAAAATATGTTTGGAAGAAAGAAAAAGAAACTCCAAAACGAAGAGCTGACCGCACGCGGTTACGAAAATCTCGTCGTCGATTCGGAATTGCTCCCCGATGACGACGGCGACGGCGCCGAGATGGCGCAGCTCGTTGCCGCTCCTGCGTCCGCGCCTGCGCCCGTGCAACCGTACGCGCAGCAGCCGGCAATGGCACGCGGCTCGATGCCCGATTCTCTCGAAGGGCTCAACATAGCCGCCCGTCCGACTGCGGATGCTTCCGTGACGGTTTCGCTCGAACCCGAGGTCATCTACGTCGAGGAGGATCTGGACGAGGGCGACGAGGACGTCAAGCCCCCCAGACTTGCCAAACTTCCGCATCTTGTGGACTATGTTCTGACGATGAACATTTCGCGCAGCATGAAGCTCCGCGTTGCGATGCTCATGCTCCAGGCGTACAACGTGTTCAAGAACAGTCCCGAGAACAAAGCCATAGTCATTCAGTGCCTGACCAAGGTCATGAAGGTTCTTATGGCGGAGCATGCGGCGGCGCAGGCGGCACGCGCGGCTGCGGCACAGCAGGAAGCGGCTCAAGCAGCTGCCGACACTGCGGCGGACACCGCGGCGGAGTAAGGACGGTATCTTCCGGCGTATGCCGTGCGGCGCGCTGAACGGCGGCACGGCAGGTCGGTTTCCCGTGCGGGTGTGTTTTTGCATACCCTGCGCGGCAAAGGGCGCCTGCCGGGTGCAGCCGTCCGGACAAGTATATTGCCGGCAAGAAGTCAAGCGGCTCGGAAGAGCCGCTTTTCGTTTTCTTTGCGCGGGAGCGGCGCGCCTGCCGCCGTAATGCGCAAAACGCGCTTCTAACGCGGTGAAAACGGCGCCGGAGCGCATTGCGGGAAAGGACGGCGCGCGTCCGGCGCGGTCCGCCTTCCCGGCGCAACGGGAAAGGACGGCGCGCGTCCGGCGCGCGTCTTAGCGTGCGGCAAAGCCGTGCCGGCGAAAAAAAAGGAGGGAGCGGACGCTCCCTCGCTGCGTTATCGCGTAAAGCCGGACGCCTCTCACTTGAGGAAGCGTTTCTTCCAAAGCAGGATGCCTGCGGCGATGCAGACGAGTACGGAAATGCCGATCACCACCCAGAAGCCCCAGCTTTCGCCCTCGAAGGGTACGCCGGTGTTCATGCCCCAGAACGCCGCGATCAGGCTCGGTATGGACACGAGCAGCGTGATGGAGGCGAGCACTTTCATGACGACGTTGAGGTTGTTGGAGATGATGGAGGCGTAGGCGTCCATGGTGCCGGAGAGAATGTCGCGGTAGATGTTGGACATCTCGATTGCCTGTTTGTTCTCTATGATGACGTCCTCCCAGAGATCCTCGTCCTCTTCGAAGAATTTCATCATCTTTGGCAGCTTGTCGAGCACCACGCTGTTGGAGCGCAGGGAGGTGGAGATGTACACAAGCGATTTTTCCAGATCCAGCATTTCGATCAGCTCGCTGTTCTTCATGGATTTCTCCAGCTCGTTCTGGACGCGCTGGCTCGCGCGGTCGATCTGTTTGAGGTAGTGCAGGAATTTCTTGGATATGGTGTACTGCAGCTGAATGAGAAAACGCGTGCGCTTGTGCAGGTTGAAGTCCTTGACGAATCGCGCGGAAAGCATATCGTCTATGAGGCTCGTTTCTTCCAGGCAGACGGTGATCATCACGTTGTCGGTGGATATGAAGCCGAAGGGGAGAGTGGTGTAGGTGTAGTGGTTTTCGTCCTCCACCGTAAAAGGAATGTCCGTGACGACAAGCAAGGCTCCGGTATCGTCGTCGCGTTCGACACGCGCGCGCTCTTCTTCGTCCAGCGCGGCTTTTATCATGTCCTCGGGGACGCCGGCGGAGCTTGCGATGAGCTCGATCTCCTTGTCGGTGGGGTTGGACATGTGGATCCAGTGGTCGGAAAAATCGTACGTCCCGCAAACGAGCGCGGGATCGACCGAAATGGTGGCTTTATTGATCTTCTTGTAAACCTGGAGCATTATCGTTTCCTCCGGTGACGCACCAAAACGCCGTGCCGGAGAAAACACTCTGACACGAGCGGATTAAGTGAGTGTATGGCAACTTCGAGAGTCGGAGTCCATTTCGCACCTCAATTTTATTCTTCGCTAACATCTTATCAAAAAAAAAATTCAAACGCAACCGAAATCGCTTGCTCAAAATATCTTTTTTTGCTAGACTCTCTATGATTAAAACAAAGTAATTTTAAGACCACACAGGAGGTTTCAAATGAAGAAATTCGTTTACCAGTTCAAAGAAGCCAGCGAGGCCGATTGCGACAGACGCGCAATGTTCGGCGGCAAAGGCGCGAACCTTGCGGAGATGACCAAGCTCGGCATGCCCGTGCCCCAGGGTTTCACCATCACCACCGAAGCCTGCACGCAGTACTACAATGACGGCGAAGTCATCAACGACGCGATCCAGGCCGAGATCATGGAGAACATTGCCAAGCTCGAAAAGCTCGTCGGCAAGGAGTTCGGCTCTTTGGACAATCCGCTGCTCGTTTCCGTGCGTTCCGGCGCCCGCGCTTCCATGCCCGGCATGATGGACACCATCCTCAACCTCGGTCTCAACGACGAAGTGGTGGAGAGATTCGCGGTCAAGACCAACAACCGCCGTTTCGCATACGACAGCTACCGTCGTTTCATTCAGATGTATTCCGACGTCGTCATGGAGGTCGGCAAGAAGTATTTCGAGGAGCTCATCGACGAGATGAAGGCGAAGAAGGGCGTCAAGCAGGACACCGAACTCGACGCCGACGATCTCAAGGAGCTCGCCGAGCAGTTCAAGGCCGAATACAAGGCGAAGATCGGCGCCGACTTCCCCCAGGATCCCAAGGAGCAACTCATGGGCGCCATCAAGGCGGTCTTCCGCAGCTGGAACAACCCCCGCGCCATCTACTATCGCCGCATGAACGACATCCCCGGCGATTGGGGCACCGCGGTCAACGTGCAGATGATGGTGTTCGGCAACATGGGCGACACCTCCGGCACCGGCGTCGCGTTCTCCCGCAACCCCGCCACCGGCGAGAAGGGACTCTTCGGCGAGTACCTCATGAACGCGCAGGGCGAGGACGTCGTGGCAGGCGTGCGCACTCCTTCCCCCATCTCCCACCTCAAAGAAACCAATCCCGCGGTGTACGAGCAGTTCGTCAAGATCGTCGATACGCTTGAGAAGCACTACAGAGATATGCAGGACATGGAGTTCACCATCGAAGAGGGCAAGCTCTTCATGCTCCAGACCAGAAACGGCAAGCGTACCGCGACCGCCGCTCTCAAGATCGCATGCGACCTCGTCGACGAGGGCATGATCAACGAGAAGGAAGCGGTCTGCATGATCGATCCCAAACAGCTTGACGCGCTCCTGCATCCCCAATTCGACGCAAAGGCGCTCAAGGCTGCCAAACCCATCGGCAGCGCGCTTCCCGCCTCTCCCGGCGCGGCGTGCGGCAAAGTCGTATTCACCGCCGAAGACGCCACCGACTGGGTGGTCAACAAAGGCGAAAAGAAAGTCGTTCTCGTCCGTCTTGAGACCTCTCCCGAGGACATCGAGGGCATGCACTATGCACAGGGCATCCTCACCGTCCGCGGCGGTATGACCTCCCACGCGGCGGTCGTTGCGCGCGGCATGGGCACCTGCTGCGTTTCCGGCTGCGGCGACATCGTCATCGACGAGGACAAGAAAGTGTTCACGCTCGGCGGCAAGACCTTCCATGAGGGCGACTGGATCTCCCTCGACGGCTCCACCGGCAACATCTACGGCGAAGCCATTCCCACCGTCGACGCTTCTGTCACGGGCGATTTCGGCAGGATCATGGCGTGGGCGGATCAGTACCGCGCACTGCAGGTCAGGACCAACGCCGACACTCCCAAGGACGCGCGTCAGGCACGTTCCTTCGGCGCGGAAGGCATCGGCCTCTGCCGCACCGAGCATATGTTCTTCGAGCCCGACAGGATCATGGCCATGCGCGAGATGATCGTCTCCGACACCGTCGAGAAGAGAGAAAAGGCGCTTGCCAAGCTCCTGCCCATGCAGCAGGGCGACTTCGAGGCTCTCTACGAAGCGCTTGAAGGCACTCCCGTCACCATCCGCTTCCTGGATCCTCCTCTCCACGAGTTCGTTCCCACGGAAGAAGCCGACATCAAGGCGCTTGCCGATGATATGGGTATGACCGTCAAGGAAGTCAAGGACGTCATCACTTCTCTGCATGAGTTCAACCCCATGATGGGACACCGCGGATGCAGACTCGCCGTCACCTATCCCGAGATCGCGGTCATGCAGACCAAAGCGGTCATCCAGGCGGCGATCGCAGTGCAGTCCAGACATGCGGACTGGAAAGTCGTGCCCGAGATCATGATCCCGCTCGTGGGCGAGGTCAAAGAGCTTGCGTACGTCAAGTCCGTCGTCACCAAGACCGCGGACGAGTGCATCAAGGCGGCAGGCGTCGAGATGAAGTACAAGGTCGGCACCATGATCGAGATCCCGCGCGCGGCGCTCACCGCAGACGCGATCGCGACCGAAGCCGAGTTCTTCTCCTTCGGCACCAACGACCTCACTCAGATGACCTTCGGTTTCAGCCGTGACGACGCTGGCAAGTTCCTCGGCGCGTACTACGACAAGAAGATCTACGAGTCCGATCCGTTCGCCAAACTCGACCAGGTCGGCGTCGGCAAACTCGTCAAGATGGCGGCTGAGCTCGGCAGAGCGACCCGTCCCGACATCCACCTCGGCATCTGCGGCGAGCACGGCGGCGATCCCAGCACCATCGAGTTCTGCCACAACGTCGGTCTTGACTATGTTTCCTGCTCCCCCTTCCGCGTCCCGATCGCGAGACTCGCGGCAGCGCAGGCAAACATCAAGAACCCCAGAAAGTAAGGGTAAACAAAAACAATAAGAAAAAGTCTGCTGCGGCAGGCTTTTTCGTTTGCCGCGCTGCCGCGGAATCACGCGGAGCGAAAATGAGAGAGCAGAGCGATAGTTGACAACGAGGAGCTCGGCGAACGGGTAATTTTCGCGAGGCGAAGAGGAGGATGCGGCATGAAAGCATGGTGTCCGCCGTCCGGCTGACACCGGCACTCAAGGCCGGCATCCGACGAAGCGCAGGCAAACATCAAGAACCCCAGAAAGTAAGGGTAAACAAAAACAATAAGAAAAAGTCTGCTGCGGCAGGCTTTTTCGTTTGCCGCGCTGCCGCGGAATCACGCGGAGCGAAAATGAGAGAGCAGAGCGATAGTTGACAACGAGGAGCTCGGCGAACGGGTAATTTTCGCGAGGCGAAGAGGAGGATGCGGCATGAAAGCATGGTGTCCGCCGTCCGGCTGACACCGGCACTCAAGGCCGGCATCCGACGAAGCGCAGGCAAACATCAAGAACCCCAGAAAGTAATTAAACGATTGTCATGGAAAAGCCCGCTTCGGCGGGCTTTTTCCGTCAGGGAAAATGATAAATAACAAACGCGAGGGAGATATGGGGGAACTCAGGAAGATCCCGAATGTCGGGAAGCAGACGGAAAAGGATCTGATCGCAATGGGCTATACGACCGTTGCTTCGTTGAAAGGAAAGACGGCGGAAGAGTTGTACGCGGAGGAATGCGCGTTGCGAGGCTTTGTCCTCGACAGGTGTCAGCTGTATCTGTACCGCGCGGTCGAGTATTTTGTAAATACGCCCGATCCCGATCCTAAGAAATTGAAGTGGTGGCATTGGAAAGACGAATTCGTCCGTCCTTCGCCTTGCGGCGCGGTGTGCGCCGAGTGCGGACTTTATCCGTCCGAGTGCGCCGGGTGCGCGAAGATAAAGGGCAGGGTGCATTGGCTGGGATATACCGGACAGGACGTGTGCGCGGTGTACGATTGCTGTGTAAACGGCAAAAAGCTGAGAAACTGCGGCGCATGTGATAAGCTGCCTTGCGAGAGATTTACGAAAGATCCTACGGTTTCGGAAGAGAGGAACAATGAAAATCTCCGCAGAATGCTGCAAAACCTGCGCGGTGTCGGGAAATGACAGGCGCATTGCCGCAGAAAAACGGGGAAGCGGCATATTCAAGTTTATTTTGCCGCCGCAAGGAGGTTGCCTTGACGGCGATGCGGTTGTATAATTTTAATTAACATTTGTCTTTGAGAGAAATTGTCCGAAAGTGAACAAAGCCGTTTTCAATTACTGCATACGCAAGGTGGATTCAAGCAGATTATGTTTCGATCGGCTTTATAACCATTACTATCCGCTCATCGTTCTGCATATAGAATCCCGTTACGGCGACAGACATTTTGCCGAGGACATCGCACAGGAATTTTTCGTAAAGCTGCTGCGCGGCGCGTTCAAGGGTACGGTGGAGAATCCCGGCGCGTGGGTGTGCAGGGTGTGCGACAATCTCGCCAAGGACAAGGCGGTCACCGACGAGATGCCGATGACCTCCGGCATCGTCGAGTACGACGAGCCGATGAGTGAAAGGGAGCTTTTCCGCGACGCGGTAAAAGGGTTGGGCGAGCCGGACGACGTGAGCGAAACGATATTGTACATGCGCATATACCAGCGGTTCACGCTGACCGAGATAGCCGATTATCTGGGGCTTGGCGTGGGCACCGTGAGGCAGAAATACAGGCGCGCAAAAAATTTGTTGAAAAAAAATTCGCGCGGCGTGTAACGTTTTGCCCTTCTCAAGCCGTCTATATAATAGAGAGGAAACAAAAGATGAAGAAATTTTTGGTCACGTTTATGATATGCGCGCTTGCCGCGGGAGTGTCCGCGGCGGCGGTCCCTGCCGCGCGGACGGCGTATGCCTACGGCGCCGACGAGTGCGACGCCGTGTTCGTGCAGGCGCTTGAGGGTATTCTCCCTGCGGAGTACACGGACGGAGAGCCTTTGACGGCGGAAAAGACGATGGTCCGCGATATCGCGCTCCGGCCGCTCGGATACGTCTACGACTTCGAATCCTCAGGCGGATACGGCTACGCCGTCGTGATAAAGCCGGAGGGCGGGGAGTGCGTGTGCACGGAGCTTTTCCTTTCCGCGGACGATCCGTGGGACGGCTCGGAGGGCGGACTGCCCGTATACGTCGGCGGAACGACATTCCTGAGATATGCGGACGGCGTGTATTTCGACGCGGCGTCGGGCGCACCGCTTTCGGAGGAGGTGCTCTCCGCGCTCTCCGAGCGCGCCTATTTCAGCGCGGGCGACCTCACCTCGTCCACGTCCACGGTGACCTATACCGGCAGGACGGAGGACGAGCACTCTCTCGCAACGCGTTTCCCGCTCATAATCGACAACGGAAGCACGATGTGCGTCCCCGTCGCCGGCGCGAACATCGTGCAGTATTACGACCGTTTCAGCACTTCTCTCATTGCGGATTACACCCCCGGCACCGCCATAGGGCCGTTGTACTTGTACAAAGATCCGTCCGCGGAGACCGCCGCCGTCGTGCAGGAGCTTGCGGACAGGATGGGAGCCTCCGGCGGCGCCGGTGTGACGGTGGGTTCCGCACTCTCCGGGCTTTCCGCCTACTGTGCGCAGCGCGGATGCACGTTTTCCGCGACGTCGTGCATGAGCGGCGGCTCGCTGGACGCGGAGGCGGCAAGGCAGGCGCTGGACGGCGGTATGCCGCTCATGGTGTTCTCCGGCGGCGTGAGAGTGTATACCATCGCCGAAAACAGCGGCTCCGACACCCTCACGGCGTATTATTCCGCAAACGCACATTGTATGGCGGCGTTCGGCTACTACGACGTGACGTACGTCTTTGCGGACGGCGGCACGCGTACCGATCGTTATCTGCAGGTCGCGGGCGGCAAAGAAGGCATAGAGAAGGGCTACTACCGTGTGAACGACGCGTTCACCGACGACGCGTATGCGATAGATATTGCCGAGGTGTGATATGAAGACGCTGAGGACGCTTAAGAGGGACTCCGCGCGCGTGCGGCGCGGGATCCTGGAGGACGGCAGGGAGTTTCACGACGAGGCGGTGAGAGAGCATTTCGCCGCAGGGAAGCAGACGTCGGACGAGAAACGCCGCAAAAGGAACCTGCTCGTGTTTTGCGGAGCGTTGTCCGTCATCGTGATCGTTGCCGTAAGTCTGCTCGCGGTCTATATTCCCGGACTCGGCGACGCGGACGACGGCACGCATTACTTCGGCACGGGAGGGGCGACCGAGAGCGTGAGCGTCGAACAGTTCTTGTCCGATCTCGAAACCGTAGATTTCGACTTCACAGGTTTTCGGATATACCTTGCGACGAGGGACTATTATCCGGACACCGGACGCACCAAATATTACAGCATAGGCATGGTGGACGACACGGAGCTCGGAGGTCAACGCTATTCGATCTTTGTCGTCACGGACGAGGAAGCGTACGACTGGCATATTCTGTTCGGGCAGGAGTATGAAAATTACGCCGAGATCGAGGGCTATCCCGTGAACTATTGGATGGGCGTCGATGATCTGTCCTTCGACGGCTGCGAGGTCTACCGCGTGAACGTGCGGTGCAGGATAGTCACCGACAAGGATGTGGCGGCGATCAATTACGAGGGCTATTGTTTCGGCGGCGTCCCCACCGTCGAGGAGATCCTCGGCGCCGTCCTCGCATGATTTCCCGCGGCAAGTCGCCGAACTCGGCGCAGTGCGGGGGGGGGGGCAGAGCATGTGCGCGGTGAGGGATACAACGTCTCACTCGTGAGCTGCGGTACGCGCCGAAGTCCGGTATTTGTGCGGCTCAATCAAAATAAAAACCCCGCTTTCAGGCGGGGTTCTTATTTTGGTGGAGACAACAAGACTCGTAAGGAGCGAAGCGACGGAATAGCGCGGAGTCGTCAACTGATCTGCGCGCGGAGTTCACGCAGGACGGCGGAGCGCGTCAGTTGTGACGAAGTCGCAAGTTCAGCCGCGGGAGCGGCGCGGGGCATGGCCCCGCAGAGTCTTGTTGAATTGGTATGTGGAAACAACAATACATCCGTCGTGTATAAATGGAGAACCCCACTGATCAGTGGGGTTCTGTGATTATGGTGGAGACAACAATACATCCGCCGTGCGGCGGAAGCGTCTTGCAATGAGAAGGTATTGCCTTTTTAGGGATACGCTGGCAAGTCGCCGAACTTGGCGCAGTGCGGGGGGTCAGGCATGTGCGCAGTAAGGGATATATAGCGTCTCACTCGTGAGCTGCGGTACGCGCCGAAGTCCGGTATTTGTGCGGCTCAATCAAAATAAAAACCCCGCTTTCAGGCGGGGTTCTTATTTTGGTGGAGTTGTTCCGTCCAAATCCGAACCTAATTCTGCGTTAATTTCGTCTATCGTGGCCGTCTTTGAGCCGTCTTTATAGTTAAACGTGAACACTACTTTGTCGTCATAGACGAATACGGCATTCACAAAGCTCTCGACGAGCCGCTTGCGGCTTGCAACGTCCGTCAAATCGGTATCGCGGAATTTGCTTATCCAAAAGGCGATGTGCTCCTTCGTGATCTTCGGCTTTTGCAGTTCCTCGCTGTAAATGGCGACTTTGATCTCTTCTCTTTCCTGCTCCAACGCTTCCAACCTCTCCTTCGTGGAGGGAGTAAGAATGCCCTGCTGGATTGCATTGAGCATGTTCTGTATGCCGGTTTCGATTTCTTTCAGACGAGCATTGAGCTGCGGCAGCTTGGAGTTCTCCTGCGCAAGAATGTTCAAGATCGCGTCGGCAATATGGTTGATGAGTTCGTCGTCCATGACAATTTTCATGATGTAATGAATGACGGCATCCTCAATCCAATCTTTCTTTACGGGCTTTTTGTCGCACCCCATCTTGCGCTTGGCGTGGGAGCACTTATAATAGCGATGAACGGTTCCCGTGTGGCTCTTGCCGCTCTCTCCGACCATGAACGTGCCGCATTTGCCGCAGAACAACCGAGTCGTCAAGATGTAGTCGTCCTCCGCTTTGCGCATGGCGGGAGCCTTTTGATTCCTCGCCATAATCTCCTGCACGCGGTTGAACAGCTCCTCGGAGACGATAGGCGGAATGGCGTCGGGGATTATCATGTCGCGGAATTTGTACTCTCCGATATACCGCCTGTTTTTGAGAAGGTAATGGACGACGTTGAGCGTGATCTTGTTTCCCTGCGACGTGCGGATACCGCGCCGCGTCAGGTCTTTGGCAATGTCGGTCATTCTCTCGCCGTCGGCATAGCGGGTGAAAATTTCCACGACGACGGGAGCGGTCGTTTCGTCGATTTCCAAGCGTTGGTCTTTCATGCGATAGCCGAATGTCAGCCCGCCGCCGTTCATCTTGCCCTTTAAGGCGTTTTCCGTCAAGCCGCGCCCGATTTTTTCGGAGAGATCGACCGAATAGTATTCTGCCCAGCCCTCAAGCATCGATTCGAGCAGCACGCCTTCGGGCCCGTCGGAGATGTTCTCCTTTGCCGATATGACCTTTACACCGTTCTTTTTGAGGATGTTTTTATAATAGGCGGAGTCGTAGCGATTGCGGGCGAACCTATCCAACTTCCAGACGAGCACGGTATCGAACAGCTTGCGATAGCTGTCTTTGATCATCCGCTGGAATTCGGGGCGGTTGTCCGTCTTTGCGGAGAGCGCGCGGTCGATGTATGTACCGAACACGGTAATGCCGTTGCGTTCGGCAAATTCCATGCACTCGCGGATCTGACCTTCGATGCTCTCCTCTCTTTGGTTGTCACTCGAATACCGAGCGTAGATTACAGCTTTCAAATTATGTTGTACTCTCTTAAAATTTCTTTATATTTTTCTTCGTTTTTACAATATAAGACATCGATTGCAATTGCAAAGAGATAGTCTTGAACGCTACAAATCCCATCCTCATCTATATCATTTGTTATTTTAATCCCTGCAATAGGAGCTTCTACATTTATAAACCAGTTACGCGATATCTTTTGTCGTAGAAGAATCAACTTAATAAATAAATCAAATTCTTCTTCGGTCACTTCACCTAAAATAATATCGGCAAGTTCGTGTGTAAATCTATTTCTGACTTCTTTGATTGCTTCAAACAACTCATAATCGGACTGATCTATAATCGCAATATCTTTAAGATATAGAAATGAAGCCTTTGTTATATTCTTGTTTCCTTTATCGTCAACAGAGCGCTTTCTAATTTTTTCTTTATATATAGGCGTCTCATGAATTACATACTCACCATCAACTATTGATTCATGGCACAAGAGAGATTTTACATTATATTCTACAAAATCAGCCATATTTTCATAAATCGCAATAAATATAGAAACAAATGCCAACTTCTCTTTTAACTCATTATAATCAGTAATATTTTTCAGTATCTCTTGAAATGTCATGTGTTCTCCTCTAATGCAATCTTTACAATTAAAACTATACAAATTTATATTATTGTATATTAGTTAGATGGTAATTTGACACACCGTATTGCCCGCTTGCTTGTACTGCTCGTGCAGGGGAACGGTTGAAGGGAATGAAAAGCTCGGCGGAAAGCCTTGCAGGGCTAAACACTCCAACGGCGTAATGCGGCGAATACCGAACTTGTCTTTGATGACGGGAACGCGGTTCGGGTACGTTCCCATGTTGGCTTTGAGAGTAAAGGCGATGCCGTCTTTGCTCGACTGTATACCGTAATCGGAAAAGCGGTAGAGCTGTTTATCGTCCCGAATGGCGGCAACCATCTTATCGTACCCGTAATCACCGGGATGAAGGTAAAAGGATTCTTCCGCTTTCTGCGTGGTATCGATGACGTCGGTGATCCGTCTCGTCAAAGGTTTTTTGTCGGGAAAGGTAAATCGCCGGCATTGCTCCTCATCGCGAAAAGCCACCAAATAGGTACGGGTACGATGCTGCGGGATATTTGCATATTCGCAAGCATCCGCCACGAGATAGCGCAGGAAGTAATTGCGCCCCGCAAGTTCCTTATGAATGACGTTAAACGTCCTGCCGCCGTCGTGTTCGGTAAGGTTTGCGACATTCTCCAAAAAGACAACGGAAGGATGTTTCGCATCGATCGTCTTTCCGATCTCGAAAAACACGTTGCCGCGCGGATCGGAAAAGCCCTTCTGCTTGCCGCACACGGAAAACGGCTGACACGGAAAACCCGCGGCAAGGATATCGAAATCGGGGATGGACGCCTTATCTATTTCCCGAATATCGCCCTCGACCAACGGAACGTGCGGAAAGTTGTGGCGATAGGTCATGCAGGCGTACTTGTCTTTATCGTTCGCCCATACGACGGTATGCCCCGCCTTCTCCAACATCAGATCGATGCCGCCGATCCCACAAAAGAGGCTGCAAACTCTCATGTCAACGGGTTGCGGAACTAAATCTGACCGATACGTTCAACGGGAGATAATATTCTTCATCGATTTTGATAATACGGCTCCAATTGTACTTATCCGCGCTGACGTATTCAAAATATGTATTTCTATACAGGTAATCGCGGAACGCTTCTCTGTCGCTCGAATGATAACAGATAGCGTCGCCGTCATCCATAACGACGATATAACCGCCGTTTACCTGTTCTTTGCCGTCCCACTTATTGCCCGCAGTCATACCCGTAAAACCCGCCATCAGAAAGTCCTTGATCGCCTTCTCGTAATACACGGCAGGATTGCCGACGCCGAGAGGGTTGGCAGCAGACATTCTTTCGACGGTTTCTTTTACGCCGTGTTCGGCATTACCTCCGAGCAATCTATCATACACGCACCACGCCATGATTTTAGGCATGGATTCTCTTACAAGAAACAGATTTTCATTATAAGTCGGATACTGTGTCTGCGCAAATTCCGCTCCGATAGAATGAGAAAACAAATATTCTCTGCAAAGCGACCATCCGCGTCCGCCTTTTCCGTCGGAAATTGCATTGAATTCATCCATCATCGCATCGTCACACCCGGAAAGTTTAAACAAATATTGCGAAGAAGAACCGGCGTTGAACAGCGTGGGATTGTGTCCGAATTTAGACTTAATGGAAAATCCCATGACGGAAACGATTGCCGTTTGTCCATCGCGCACTTCGATAAATATATCGTTCTTGCCGCCGAATTGCTTTTTCAATGCCTTTACAGCAGGGGCTTTGGGCTTGCTGACGTAGATAATTTTTGCAAACTCACATACGGAATCCGGTGCCGCGACCGACATACCTTTAACTCTTTTCAACCCTTCAAACAGAGTAACGGCATTATCTTCAAACTCCTGCATGGGTATAGTGGCAAGAACGGTTTCGGAGCCTTGCGGCTTGACGGTCACAATGGCATTGTCCTGATCGACGATATATTCCAAAACCTGCGTTTCAAATTCCTGACGAATGATTTTCAACACGTCAAGGTAACTATCGAGCTTCTTTTTCAGCATATTGTCGGCCGTATATAACTTGCCTTCGCCGAGCAGTTTAAGCATTACATAAAATTCCGCCCATTCGCCTTTATTCAAAGTCTTTCCTACGATAGACTCAACCATTCTCCAAAACCTCCCTTATCTTTTGTGCAATCGCTTTGATAACCGGTACCGTAACGCTGTTGCCGAATTGCTTATAGAGGTGTACGTCGGCAAGCGGTAACACATAATCGTCCGGGAAGCCCTGCAAACGAGCCCATTCGCGCGGCGTCATTTTCCGGATGCCTTCTTTATTGATCTCACCTTTAATATGGGTAACGGGGGTGAGGTCGGTTTGTCGTTTATCGACAATCAGATTCCTCTCGCGCCCCATACCACCGCAGACGATGGCTCCCGCAACGTCGTCGAGAGAACGTATCTCATAACCGAATCCGTGTCCCTTTGCCTCATGACGCGCCTTGTGTCTTTTCAGCGTTTCCAAATAGCAATCGCTCAAATAGTAGCGCGCGGATACGGGCTTTTCTTCCAATATATCTCTGATATGCTTTGTAGAATCGGTCGGCGCGGGGAAATGAAATTCTTTCGGAGCGATATCGTTTCGGAATGCCACGATATAAATACGTTCGCGGTTCTGCGGCACGCCGAAGTCTTTGCTATTTAAAACCTGCTCAAAGGGAGTATAGCCTATCTCTTTGAGCGTGTTTTTTATGATATCGAACGTGCGACCCTTATCGTGAATAGTGAGTCCTTTAACATTTTCACAAAAAATCACTTTCGGCTGCTTTTTCTCGCAGATCCGCGCGACGTCAAAGAAGAGGGTGCCGCGCGACATTCCCTTATAATCGTCCGCAAAGCCCTTGCGCTGTCCGGCAAGGCTGAACGCCTGACAAGGAAAACCAGCAAGACAAATATCAAAGTCTGGGACGTCGTTTTCGTCTATCTTCGTAATATCTCCGGCAATTTCAAACCCGTCGTGGAAGTTTGCTTTATACGTCTTTTGCGCAAACTCGTCCCATTCGCTAACGAATACCGTCTCTATCTCCTTCCCGAACGCCTGATCAAATCCGAGGCGAATGCCCCCGATCCCGGCAAATAAATCAATCGATCTGAATTTCTGCATCTTTTGCCTCACTTTCCGTTCTGTTTCTGTATGCCTGCTCGATCTTATCCGCACACGCCGCCACGTCCTTCTTGATCTCGAAATCCCAAAAGCGAAGGACTAGCCAACCGAGCTCTATCAAATCTTGCGTGACTTCAAAATCGCGCTCCATATTGTGTTCGATCTTCGGGATCCAAAAACCTTGATGACTTTTGAAATCGTGCTTTTGGCGTTCCCAATCGTAGCCGTGCCACATTTTACCGTCCACAAACACGGCGATCTGCGCACGGAGGAACACGATATCCGGCTTGCCCGCAAGCGGCTTATAATTTTTCCGATACCGCAATCCGCGCCGCCAAAGTTCTTTGCGTAGCATTAGTTCCGGCTTGGTGTCCTTGCTCTTATTGCTGCGCATATTGCGGGAGATCTGCTCTTTGGTGTTAGCCATGATTTTCGTCAAAGGAAAGCCCTTTGCGCTCACATAAGTCGCGAAATGCCTTCTTTGCCTTGATGCTCGGCTCCACCTTACCCGTCTCCCAACGGCAAACGGTGATCGGCGTTACGCCCAATTCAAGAGCCAACTCCTCTTGCGTCATTAAAAGAGTTTCTCTTGCAAACTTTATTTTTTCGGGATAACTCATACTTAAACTCCGACTATATTTTTCATAACATCATTTTAACATCTTCTTGCTATTCTGTCAAGAGGATACGCGGCATTTCACGCATATTTTACAAACAAATGTTCTTATTTTCTTGACAACGCTGCGTCTATATGTTATAATGCAAGAGTATAGGTGGAATGCTGCCTGTATCCTTTTATCGTGCCGCAGAAGTGGCATGAAAGTATCCCCTTCCAATAGGGAGTGCTGCGCAGAAGGTATGCGTTTCGCGTGTGCGGAGCAAGTTCTCCGCGATGATTTCGGCGCATCAAGCGCCGCACCCGAGCCGTTTGAAAAGACGAGCGATGACAGGGCTTTTTCGTTGTACGCTTTTTTAAGAAAGTACGCCGTTGTCATTGCAAGTTTTAGAACGTGCCGCGATGGGCTTTTATAAGTGTACGCTTTTTTCGGAAAGCGCGGCCCTCTACAACGGAAGCATCCATACAACTTAACAGAATGGCTGGCCACCATAGAGCGGAGAGAACCCGCTAAATAAGGTCAAAGTCGGTGACGAGGAAAGAGCAGTCAGCGGCTTTTTTGTGTCCTTTTTCAGCTATTGAAGCCCACCTTTTTCGGCGTGGACTAAGGATAGAAAAATACAATTTTGGGAGGAAAATTATGAACAATCAAATAACGATCAGACCGCCGTAGAAGGGAAAAGTAATCGCCAAAAACGGCAAGCAAAACACGGTCGAGCTTTTGAGTTCGACGAAGAAGTATAGCCCACTATACTTTGCAAGCAAAGTATGTGGGCTCTGCGAGGCTTTTTAACAGAAAAAATCAAAGGAGATAAATCTATAAGCTATTTAGTTTGTCACATGAAAAAGTATCACAAGACGGACATTGCGCCAGTCGAACAAGAGAACGAACGCGACGAAACCTATCGGGCAGGCAATCCGCAGATCGATTGCAGACGCACGGGCGGCAACTACCATATTGTCAAGCGTCAGCGAAGCTACACGCAGTTCATCAACGATAAAATCGCAGCTCTTGACCTGCCTACAAAAGTAAGAAAGGATGCCGTGCTGATGTGTTCCTTCGTCGTGGGCTCGGGCGGCGCGTTCTTCAAGAATTTATCACTACAAGAGCAAGAGAAGTTCTTTGCCGAATGCACCCGCTTCTTTGCGGAGCGGTACGGAGAAGGCAATATCATCTCCGCGATCGTCCACATGGATGAGACCACGCCGCACTTACACCTGAATTTGCTTCCGATTGCAAACGGCAGGTTATGCGCAAAGAAGTTGTTTGATAGAAAAGCGCTTACGGCATTGCAGACCGACCTATACAAAGAAGTCGGTGCGAAATGGAACTTACAGCGCGGCAAGGAAGGAAGTCGGGCAAAACATCTTGATACGGCGGAGTTCAAAGCGAAGAAGATCGTCGAGCAGGCGCGCGAAGAAGCGGACAATATCATTGCCGAAGCAGATTACAATGCGGAGCGCAAAGTGAAAATTGCGCAAATCCATGCGGACGGCATTGTGGCAAGTGCGGAACAAACGGCGGTAAAAGCCAAGCAACAAGCGCAGGAATATCTGGATGGCATCGTGCAGAGTATCGAGGCGGAGCGCAACAAGCCCACGCCGAAGCGAAAGCGGCAAGCCGAGGAAGAACTGTCTGCTCTTCGCACGGAGAACGTCGCACTGCGGCAATCGAAGGTTATCGCCGACCGCGACCGCAGCGACCTCTTCGAGCAGTTGCAAAAAGCCGAGCGGCGCGCCAAAGGCAAGGAGCAAGCGTTTGGGATGGTGAGCGATATGATAGCTGCCTATCCCGACGAGTTCGACGCTCTCTTGAACAAGGCGCGAGCAAAGAAAACTGCTCCGCCGTTCAAGTCACACGGCAACGACCGCGGCGGAAAGTAAAACTGAATAACCGAATACAAGGAGAAAAGCTATCGAGCAAATTACATAACAACGGGGAATGGCGAGAAGGAAAAACAACACGGGAATACCGCAATACGAGATCGATTCGCTGGCTCGCGCGTTTATTCCTGCGATCATGGACTTTTTCAACAGCGAAGAAGGTATGCGAGAGTTTGAAGAATGGAAGGCTCAACGCGCACGCAAAGACAATTAAATATCAAAGAATAAGGAAACGTCCCATTGAATTTCACGGGATGACCGCTCTGACGGTTTACGGAAATCCGCGCAAAACATAAAGCGGATTGAGTATATGATTTTTTCTATATAATCAGACAGGTTGCGCCGAAGATCATAAACCTTGAACAACGGCGCGAGGGGCTTGCGGAGATTTCCGCAAGCCCCTTATAAAATTATCTATTTAAAAGATGTAAAGCTGCCAACGCCATTGTGGTTTTCTATCATTTTTACACATGCAGTAAATTCAAATGTTAATAAACACGAGTGATAAACCGATAAAACCTTATCTTGAAGTGTTTGGTCGTCTTCCAATAAAGAAACCTTCAATCCTTTTTCTTTAGCTATTTCATAGTTAAAAGGTTTACCGTGAGATCCGTGAATATCGAAATTACCTAAAAAATCCGCAATTTCATGTCCTTTTTTAATTTCATCGTCCTTAAACATATAACTATTGAGCCAATTTTCCACGTTAGCTTTGGCTGCCTCTATTGATTTTTCACAGAAATCGAAAATGCCAAAAGGAATTTGCATCAATTTAGGTGCCCATACATTTGCTAATGCTGGATTATGAGCGACGTCGGCTTTTGCTTTATCAAAGTCCTTAAGAATTGAATGAGCCGGCATATTCATTGTCCCATTTTGGAAAGGTATTACAATTTGGGGGTCTATTGGACCAATTGCCGATTGTTTACCCATAATTATTTCATCACAAGCACAAGCCAGCATAGTTGCTGCGGACATTGCGTTTTGAGGGATGATAGCACGAATTTTCTTATATTTTTTTCTTAAATATTGAACTATTTGAATTGTTGCTTCTGCTTGTCCACCAGGGCTATGAATTATTAAATCTAATACCTCACCATGAAGATTGTTTAATGCGGTCATAAAACCACTTAAATCATCTAAGCATATACTAATTGAATTACTGTTGGATACCCCTGCAGAAAAGTTGGCAAAATATATGATAGTATCGTTTTTTGTATAGTTATGGAGTGCCTTTAAATATCTCCGCCTAATTGTATCTTGAGAAGAGTTTTTATCGTTATTTAATTCCCGAAGGATTTGATTCCTGTTAGGCATATTTTATCTCCTTTATGTGTTTCGCATAAGTTGGTTTTAGTAAAGTTTAAAATATCTTGCTGCAATAGGATTTCTTGTTGAACTTTTCTTATAACAGGGTATTCTTTTTCCTGTAAGGCTAAAATCTTTTTATGCTCTTTATTATAATTAGTGTTCATCTTAGTAGTGTCCTTCAACTAATCCTATTATATGCCATTTTACAGCAATTGTCAATACCTAATATAACTTGTAAAAGCTAATTGATACGTCTATTGTTTTAATAATGCAAAATAAACAACAAATCCGAACCAATCGGTTGTCACCAAAAGGTTCGGATTATTTTGACTTGGTGGAGACAACAAGACTCGAACTTGTGACCTCTACGATGTCAACGTAGCGCTCTAACCAACTGGGCTATGCCTCCGAATGCAAGGGATATATTACACTAAATTTTTGCGTGTGGCAAGTGATTTGCGGCATTTCGGCGCGCAAGTCGTCAAATTTTGACTGCAGCTCCGCGCCGTATCCCGTTTGCGGCGGCGGAAGCGCGGACATCAGGGTATATTTGTCTTTGAGTGAGGCATAGTATCGGTGTAATAAACGTGCGGAGAAGGTTATGACGGCTGCTAAGAGGAAGGATTGCGGATACAGTACGGAAGAGAACGTCAGGCGTACGGCGCGCATCGTGTGCGGCGCAGGGTTCGCGTTTTGCTGTGTGCTGGGAGCCGTGTCGCACTTCTTTTACGAATGGTCGGGCGGCAGCATTGCCGCCGGGATATTCTTTCCTGCCAACGAGAGCGTGTGGGAGCACATGAAACTCGTGTTTTTCCCGTTTTTCGTTTATTGTGCGGTCGCGCTTCCGCTTGTGCCGGAGCTTAATAACCGCGTGTTCGGCGCGTTTGCGGCAACGTACCTCGCGGCGGCAACGATCCCGATCGTGTTCTACACCTATACGGCGTTCACGGGCGGAGCGGTGCTGGCGGCGGACATTTCCACATTCGCGGCCGGAACGGCGGCAGGGTGGTCTGCCGCGTACAGAGCTTTCACCGTGCGCAGCGGCGGTGCGGCGCTGTGCGCCGTCGGGGCAGTCGGACTGGCGGCGGTCGCGGCGTGCTGCCTGGCACTGACCGCCTTCGCTCCGGAGTGGTTTCTTTTCATCGATCCGCAGAGCGGAAAAGCCGGTTTTCAGGGCTGATTCCGCCGCTTTTGATAAATATCCAAAAAAAATGAATAATAAGTTTATTTGCTTTGCGGATTGACAATAAAAAGAATACGCGATATATTAGTATTACTGCTAGAATATGTAACGGGAGTATCACGTTATGGAAGAAAAAACCTATATCAACATCTGTAAAGCATTCAGCGACAACAATCGCATGAAGATCTTCGAAATGCTGCGCGAAAAAGACATGTGCGCATACGAGATCCTCAAACATCTCAACTGCAGTCAGCCCACGCTGTCCTACCACATGAAGTTGCTCACCGACAGCGGAGTAGTCAACAGCGAGAAGAGAGGGCTGTGGAAACATTACAGCGTCAACTACAAGCTGCTCGACGAGTTCCAGCACTACTTCGTGACCGAAGCACAAGCAGAGAAATGAGAGGTAGCCGAAGCCTTCGGGCTTCGGTTTTTTTTAATGCCGGATGAGAATGACGCGGATCAGGCCGGGAGCGGATCTTTGCGGCGCCTTTACACACATGCGGCTTGCCATATGTAAACTATCGCCTGCGCCGCCTGTATGAAAAATCATCCGCAAACCTCCCGCTCGCAGACTGATTCGCATTATTCCCCTCCGGCATGCCGGACGGGCGGAAAGGAAAAGGCGTAAAACAAAAAGTACGGGGGCGCGGGGGTATAACACCTCCGCAAAATGTAAAGAGAGTATAAACCAGATGTCTTATTCCGTCCCGACGGAAGGACAGAAAGAAACGAAAAACAAAAAGTGTGGGGGCGCGGGGGTATAATACCCCCGCAAAAAGATGAAGGAAAGACGGATCGACACGGATATAGCGGTGATAGGCGGCGGCGCGGCTGCGCTGGCGCTTTGCGCCATGCTCGAAGGCAGGCGTACCGCGGTGTTTGAGCGCGGCGCCAAAGCGGGGAAAAAGCTGCTTGCCACCGGCAACGGCAAGTGCAACCTTTCCGGATACGGGGTGCGTGCGGAGGACTACAACAGCCCGGATTTCGTGCGTCCGTTCCTCGAAGATTTTCCGCCGGAGAGCGCGGCGGAGTTTTTCCGTTCGCTGGGACTTGCCCTGCGCGGAGTCGGCGGCAGGATATATCCGTATTCCGAGTGCGCGTCGAGCGTGCTCGACGTACTGATGAGCGCGGCGGCGGACAGAGGTGCGGAGCTTTACACACATTGCGATGTGAAGGAGATTCGCGCCGCGGACGGAGGGTTCAGACTCGAAGCCGACGTGACTGACGACAATGGGAACGTATGCGGCGGCGCGGAGATCCGCGCGCGTGCCGTCGTGCTTGCGACGGGATCGCCTGCGACGTCCGGGAAGGACAGTCTTGTCCTTTACGAAGCTCTCGGACACACGGCGCGTCCGTTCAGACCGTCGCTGGTGCCCGTCAGGACCGACCGCGGGAGCGTGAAAGGGCTTAACGGCGTGCGCGTGAAATGCGCGGCGGAACTCGGCGGCGTGAGAGAGGAAGGAGAGATACTTTTCCGCGACTACGGACTGAGCGGCATTGCCGCGCTCAATCTGTCCGCTTTGTACGCGCGCGGCAGGGCGGCGAAGGGGGACAGGATCGTGCTCGACTTCGCGCCGGGATTTTCGGAGGAAGAGGTCGCAAGGTGGATAGAGCGGTTCGGCGGAGAGAGCGCGGAACGCGTGCTGAGAGGCATGTTTCATTCGCGCGTTGCGGAGCGCATCATGCAAAGAGCGGGGCAGTCGCCTCAGAATATACCCGACGCGCGCAAGCTCGCGGCGACGGTCAAGAGATACGGGCTTACGCTTGAGGGCACGGCGGACGCTTCCGCGGCGCAGGTGATGTCGGGAGGACTGAGGACGGAGGAGTTCGACGGGGATCTGTGCTCGCGCATAGTGCCCGGCGCGTATGCCGTCGGCGAGGCTCTGGACGTGGACGGTCTGTGCGGAGGCTGCAATCTGCAATGGGCGTGGGCGAGCGCACATGCGGCGGCGCGCGGACTTTCGCGCGGGTGATACCGGAGTTTTAAGCGAACGGCGTGCGTGCCGTTGCGGCGCGGCGGACGGAAAGAGCGGTCCGAAAGCGTTTTTTAGGGAATTAGATAAAAAGGTTAACTTTTTTTTGCGCATAATGTTGAAAATAATTTGTTTCAATGTTATACTAATTTCATGGACGTAAAAAATGCCGCTTATTTTTTTTCGGCGTACAGGAAACTGTTGCGCTCTTACACTGATTTTCAGCTCAACGCGCTGGAAGGTTACGAGCTGTCTCCGAACGAGATAGTAGTTTTGAGCAGCATAGAAACCACACCCACGGCAAGCGAGATCGCTTTGCAGTCGGACGTCAGCAAGGCGCTCGTTTCGCGCAGCGTAAAACTGCTCAAGGAAAAGAATTACATCACCGCCACCGTGTCCGAAGAGGACAAGCGCGAGCAGCAGCTTGCGCTTACGGACGAAGGACGCGAAGTCGCCGCTCTTATCGACGAGGCGAACCGCAGGTATTTCGCTACGGCGTTCGCCAATTTCGAACAGACGGAGAAAGCGGCGCTCAAAGCATTGCTCGATATGATGATGAGCAACCTCAACGTTGATTTCCGCGTATGAATACAAGTGAAATTAAGCGCAATGCGGCGCAGTACGGAGAGTATATAGCACAAGAGGCGGCGTATACCGCCGAGAATATGTCCGCGCGCACGGCTGGCAGCGTCGCGGAAGCCGACGCGTCGGAATATATCGCGGGCAAACTGACCGCGGCGGGAGCCGAGGTGCGCACGGAGGAGTTTAAGGTCGCCCCCGCGGCGGCATTCGGGTGGATCGGCGTGACGGTGGTGTGTCTGATGCTCGCTTACGTCGCTTACTTTTTCGTTGCCATGGTTTCCGTGGCACTGATCATAGTCGCGCTCGTGCCTTTTGTCGTACAGGGCGTCTTTCTCTCCCGTGCATTTGACGGCGCATATATTCAGAAGACGTCGCGCAACGTGACCGCCGTGCTTCCGTGCGACGGAGAAGTGCGCCGCAGGGTGTTTTTCACCGCGCATGCGGACTCCGCCCGCAATTTCCGTCCTTATGTCAAGGGCAGGCACGCCCTGGTCGCCGCAGTCGCCGCAGTATCGCTTGTCGGAGCGGCTTATCTTCTCGGCGCGGACATCGCGCGCTGGGCGTATCTCGGCAGCGTCGGTACGGGGCTGGTGCGCGGCGACTGGCTCATCGCGGGGCTTGTCGGCATAGTCTTCGTCCCGTTCTGGGGCGCGGCGCTGTTCGTCATAGACGGCAAACGCGCGTCGGCGGGCGCGGGCGATAACCTCACGGGATGTTTCGCCGCGGCGGCAGTCGTGAAAGCTCTTGCGGAAACGGGGGTCCCGGAGCATACCGAGGTCGGAGTGATCGTCACCGGTGCGGAGGAATGCGGTCTGCGCGGCGCGAAAGCGTGGTGCGACGCCCACGCAGCCGAGTACCGCGACGGAAAGACGTACTTTGTCACGCTTGACACTCTGCGCGACGCAGGCAGGTTGAAAGTGCAGAAAATGGATCTTAACGGTCTGCAAACGTTGGATAAAGAGCTTGTTGCGCGCTTTTCCGAGTCCGCCGGCAAAGCCGGGCTGGAATGCGGCAAGGGAGGGTTCGCCTTCGGAGCGACGGACGCAGCCGCATTCGCCGCGGCAGGACTCAAAGCGGTTGCGGTGACCGCGTTCGACCCAATGTCCGACACTTACCACACCGAGAACGACGTCGCGGACAGCCTTGACAGCGGATTCCTCGGCAAGTGCGTGATCGCGGCGGTGCAGTTCGTGGAGGATCTCGAAAACGGAGATTGAGCGCATGTTCCGTCCTGCCGTGCAGGCGAAGTCATGGTGCTAAGGAAGATGTACGGACCGTTGTCCGAAAAAAAGCCGCTCGTATGAGCGGCTTTTGCATGCGGCTTTTGCATGCGCGGTCGTTTGAGTGTGCCTGCCGGACGCTCCGTACGGGGCGCGCGGCGCGGGGAGGCGGTGCGGTCATTTCAGACGCAGATCGTCGCCTCCGAATGCCAGCGTCAAGGAACGGCGCTTGTCGAAAAGACGGGAGTAGATCCTCTCGTTGTAGACGTGCAGGATCCTGTCTGGGGAGAGGTTGGTCGTCACGACGGTGGTAAGCCGTTTGGACGTGCGCTCGTCAAGGACGAGCAGGAGATATTCGCAGGTCACGTTGTTGTAGCGCGGTTCGGTGCCGAGGTCGTCGATGACCAGCATTTCCGCGCTCATGACGTCGGCGAGCAGCCCTTCGCGCTCGGAATACGGCGAGGTGTGGCACTTGAGCATCAGGGAGTTGAACTCCGCCGCGCTCATGACGATAGCGCTGTGTCCGCGGCGTATGAGGGTGCGCGCCGTTGCGGAGGCGAGCATCGTCTTGCCCGTGCCCGTTTTGCCCGTGCACACGATGACGTTGCGGTTGACGTCGGGGAACTTTTCCGCATAGGCGGTCATTTTGGCATAGATCTTTCCGAGTTCGGCGGCTTGCGTGCCGTGCACGCCTTCGGTTGTGAAATCCGAAAGAGCGAATCCTTCGGGGGAAAGGTCACATGCGACTCCGAGCGCGCGGATGAACTCGTTGCGGACGCACTTGCAGAGTCTGCCGTCGTGTATGCCCGTGTCGCCGCAAAGGCCGCACTCCGTGCGCGGCTCGAAATCGGACTCGGAGTATCCCGCCGCGGAGAGTGCGGCTGTATAGTTTTCGTACGCTGTCTTTGCACGGCTTTTTTTGTCCGCGCCGCCGTAACGCAGGCTCTCGTGCAGAGCGTAGACGTATTCGCGGTGCGCTTCCGCAACGTCGGGCAGAGAGAGCGCGGCGGTCTTGCGCGCTTCCGCCTCCGCGGCGGCACGGCGCTTTGCGGCGCGCTTTTCGTCGAGTACGCGGCGTATAACTTCGTTCGTCACAGATCGTCGTCCTCCAGCTCGTCAATGTTCACCATTACGGACCTTATCTGTTCGTCGGTGTAGTCGCGCTCCTCGAAATTCTTCGACGAGGAAGCGCGCGGTCTGTCCTGCGCGGCGGATTGCGTCCCCGCGCGTTTTGCGTCGTCCGTCGTCCGCACGCCCTGCGCTTTCCACTCGGAAAGCAGCCGGTTGACGGCGGAAGTCGGGTAGCTTCTGCCGGCGCAGAGTTCCGCGGCGTACATGATGACATCGTCGGTAAATCCCCACACCGCGCTCCATGTGCGGTAGAAGGCGCGGTCTGATGACGTGACTCCGCGCTCTCTGCCTGTCGCCGCCACGATTTTTTTGATGCGCTCGTCCTGCGCCACCTGTTCGCCGATGAAGGCGTTGATCGCGTCCACGGTGAGCAGCCCCTGCGAGTAGAACTTCTCCACCGCGGCGTTCATGCCTTCCAGCGTACGCGTGCCGCTCAGGAAGCAGTAGTGCGCGATGAGCAGCAGCGCGTCGTCGGAGAAGCCTTTTTCCAGCCACGGAGAGGTGTACACCTCAAGCACATGGTCGAGGGATTCGTAGAATACGCCTATCGTCTTGTTGATGCGCACGGCAAGGTCTTGCAGATGTTCGCGCCGCGCGTTGTAGTCCTTCATGTCCTCGGCTGTGAATACCGACATGCGGTAGAATTCGTCCAGGCGCGAGTCGAGCTTGCGGAAAGTTTTGCCGCCCTTCAGCGACTTTGCGGCTTCCAGCACCGCGGGCAGGGTAAAGCCCCAGCTGCGCGTCCACTTGAGGAGCATCTGTTTTTCCTCGAGTTCCGCGCCGCCCTTTCTGCCGAGGGCGGCAAGCACCGCGCGCATATCCTCCGTCTGCGCCTCGTATTCGTTGAGTTTGCGCTCGACGTCCGCGACGGTGCGCACGCCTTCGTTCGCCCAGTTGCGCGCGACGGTAAGTATGTAGGGATACCTGACGCTCTCGCCCTTGAGGTCGATGCAGTAGCGCACGATCATCAGCATTGCGTCGCGGTCCATTTTGACGGAATCGAGGAAAGAGTAATACTCGTTGTACTCGTTTGGCGTGAGCATGCGCTCGTGGAAAAGCGCCTGGAGCTCGCGGTTGAAATCGTTCCACTTTTCGGACTTGTACTTTTTCGGCGGCTGCATGGCGCGCTTTAAGGAACAGTACGCCACTTCGACGGGATTTTTGCTCACCACCCGCACGAGTCCGGCGTCCTCGAAGTCGGTGTAGATCGAGAGAAGTTCCGCCTCGGTGACGTCGAGAGTCGCGCACATTTCGTCAAGGGAATTGAGCCTTTCGGGCATGGAGCACATATACAGCCCGTACAGATACACTTTGAGCTGTTTTTCCGTGCAATGCGGAAGGTGCTCGTTGATGAAAAGGTTGTCAACCAGCGTGAAACTTTCGATGAGAAAATCGCTTGTGAATTTTGCAAGACTCAATTTGTCCTCCGTAGGGCGCCGCGCTTTGCGCCCCGTCCGAAACCGGACGTAGAATACCATACCACAAAAGCCCGGAAAAATAAACCCCGGCGACGTGCAAAAACAAAAATTTCCACATATAGTGTTCCTTGCGCCCGTGCGCGCGAACGGGCGTGAAAGATACGCCGTGACGGCGCGGCGGGCGGATATGTCCGTGTTTGCGGTCCGCAAGATCAGGGATTGCAAGGTTAGGGACGGGGCAAAATTTAGCAAAAATATCAGAAATTTGCCCCGTCCCTGATTTCGCACATATAGTGTCCCGACGTACCGCGCGTGCGAATACGGCGCGGTCGCCGCGTTTTCCGGTGGGGCGCCGCCGCGGGAGGAGTTGGCGTGAAGCAAACGGAAGAGGACGGGACGTCATGCGCAAAAACGCGTTTTATAGTGCGAAAAATGCGATATTAACCTGCGTTTTTGCCGTAAATTCAGAGTTTTATTATGAAAAACGGGCGCGGGGGATCTTTCTTCCAGTTGTGGAAGGACAGGGATATCACCTGATACTTTCCGTCGTCCAAAGACGCGAGGAAGGGGAGGAGCGCGTCACGCTCCGCGTAGCCGTTCGCGCCGCCGCTGTACACCGTGACGCACATCAGTCCGCCGTGCTTAAGAATGTCAAGTCCGGCTTCGACAGCCGCGATGGTGGATTCCGCACGCGTATAGACCGTGTGGTCGCCGCCGGGCAGATAGCCGAGATTGAAGAGTATGCAATCGGCGCTTTCGGGTGAGGCGTATTGCGCCATGTCCGCATGGGAGGCGAGTACGACTTCGGCGTCGAGTCCCTCCGAGGCAAGCAGCGCGCGCGTGCTTTCCACGGCTGCCGGCTGTATGTCGAAGGCGAGTACGCGTCCCGTTGCGCCGACGGTGCGCGCGAGGAACACGGTGTCGTAGCCGCGCCCGGCGGTGGCGTCTATTGCGAATCCGCCTTCGGAGAGATGTTCGGATACCGTCTTTTTTACGATGTCGAGCGCGTTCATACGCCGCTCCTTTCGGGGGAGTCGCCTCCGTCGTTTTCCGCGGATCCGCGTTCCGCGTCGCGGTAGTATGCCGGTGCGGTCAGCGCCTTGCGGAAGGAATAGAATTGTATGCCCGCGCGTGCGAGCGCCTTTTTGAGGGCTATCGTGAGCGGCCAGCCTATCACGGCGACCACAATGACTTCCGAGGCGAGTATCAGCCCGAAATTGAGCAGATATGCCGCGTCCGAGCCGTCCGCCACCCAGATGAGGGGGACGAGCAGCGCGTTGAGGATGAGGGGCGGGAGGACGTACAGGAACTTCGTGCGGCGCAGCAGGAATGTGAGCACCGCCGCAACTCCCGTCGCCACCGTGCCGAAAATCACGTCGTACATCGTGGAGTAGAAGAAGTTGGAGAGAAAGCACCCGAGAGTCACGCCGATGATGGATTCCGGCATGAATACCGGCAGCAGGACGAGCGCCTCGGACAGTCTGAACTGTACGGGACCGAAAGATATCGGCTGGAGAGCTGTTGCAAGCGCGAAGTAGACCGCCGCGACGAGCGCGGAACGCGTAACGAAAAATACCGTTTTTTTCAAAATATACCTCGGTTTTTTTATTGATGGGTGTTGCCGTGACCATCGGACGTATGTTATCATACTATGAAGCGCAGCGCAACTTTTTCGGAGCATTGCGGCGGAAATTTTCAACGCTCCCGCAGCGGAGGAGGAACTATGCACAGTTTTGAGAATATGGAGTGTCTTGAGAGCGCGCTCAACACCGGCGCATTCGTGTCATCCGGCGGCAACGTCATGACCGCCAGTTGGGGATTGGTCGGAGTGATGTGGGGCAGGAAGGTTTACGTCGCTCCCATACGCGACAGCCGCTACACCAAGGAACTGCTTGACAGGACGGGCGAGTTCACCGTCAGCGTACCCGCCGCGGGCAGCATGAAAAAGGAACTTGCTTTCTGCGGTACGAAGAGCGGACGCGACTGTGACAAGTGGGCGGAAACGGGCATGGAAAAACAGTCTGCAAAAGAGGCCGGCGGCTGCGTGGTAGCAGGGTGTGCGAGATATTTCGAGTGCCGCGTGATCGGCGTGCTGCCCATGGGGGATATGGACATCTCCGCCGTGGCGCAATGGTACAAGGACGGCGACAAGCACAACTTCTATTTCGGGGAGATCGTGGCGGAGTACTGATGAAGATCTGGGCAAAAGTGATGCGCGGCGACAAGATACTGCGCGACGTGATCTACGAGGGAGAGCACAAATCCACCTTTTCCGGCTTCCGCGAAGCCGTACAGAGCGCGGCATATCTTTCCGACGTGTCCACGCCCGTATTGCTCCCCGCGCATTTCGAGAAATTCGACCGTTTCAACCGGGTGAAGTTCCTGCCGTCGGATTTTATCGAGGACGTGGATTTTACGGCGTTCGTGCTGGAACGCGTGAAAGAGGACAAGCCCGTCCGCCGTCCCGGTGCCGGCGGCGACGGAGTCATGCGCGTCCGCAGACATTAGAACTCAATCTGTTAAATTTTATATTCCTTTACTTCATTTGAAGACGGAACTACGCGCCGCTCAGCCAAAGGAACCCCACCGAAAGCATTTTCAGTGGGGTTAGTCTGCGATCTCGCAAGCTAGACGGATTATTAAGTAGACATGGGCATTGTGCGCGTCGAGTCGCCTTCCTCCGCCCGTGCAGGGATTTCAGTCAGTATCGTTCTCCGTTTGGTTATGTCAGTGCGATATAAAAACTCTGGTAGAGAAAAAGCGTTAGTTCCGCATTTTGGGAGTACGACACTCCATTACGGGGTCCCCGCCGAAAGCATTTTCGGTGGGGTAAGCTCACGGGGGAGGAAAGCCCGAATGGGGCTCCCCGCAAAATGTACATTTTGTGGGGCCCCCGGGAAGGAGGGGGCATAAAACTTCCATGTCAAGGGTGTGAAGTTTGTTAAGTTTACTCTTTGCGTCTGATAAAGAATAATAAACCTCCCGTTGCGGAAACTAAACGCCGAACGGGAGGTTTTTTTATGAGCGAAACGGGCATTGTGCGCAGAATGGACGAACTGGGACGCATTGTCATACCGAAAGAGATCAGGCGTACCATGCGGCTCGAAGAGGGCGACGAGATGGAGATATTCCCCGACGGCGAGCGGCTTGTGGTGCGCAAGCACTCGCGTTTTTCGGGATTTCTGCGCGCGGCGGAAAAGGCGGTTGCGCTCGCCGCGTCCGCAACGGGATGCGACGTGTTCCTCGCGGCGGCGGACAGCATAGCGGCGGCGGGAGGAGCGCACAGGCGCGAGCTCGTTTCCCGTCCGCTGACGGAGCGTTTTGCGGCGCTTGCACGCTCGCGCGAAACGGGAGTGCTGAAAAGCGAGGGCGGTTTTTCGCCCGCGGAAGGGGTGTCGGTGACGGGCGGATGTCTGGTGGCGGTCCCCGTGTCGGCTGCCGGGGACGTGACGGGGTGCCTGTTCTGCGCGGGTGACGACGCTGAAAAGCACAAAGAGTTCATGGAATTCGCCGCCGGCGTACTAGGTGCCGTATGCGGCGGTTGAGGACGGGAGCGGAGCAAAACCGTTCCGGCAGACTGGTCGGCGGCGCCGCGGTCCTTGCCGTCGGCAGCATAGCCGCCAAGATCATCGGCGCGTTCTACCGCATTCCGCTCACCAACATTCTCGGCGCGGAAGGCATGGGGATATATCAGCTGGTTTTCCCGGTATACGCGCTGTTCATGACGCTTTCCACGGCAGGAATACCGACCGCGCTGTCCCGTATCGTGGCGGAGCACCGTGCGCGCGGCGAAGGGGCTAAGAAGTATCTCGCCGCCGCGCTTTTCACGCTCGTGTCACTCTCCTCGCTTGCAGGCATACTCGTGACCGCGCTTTCGCATCTGCTTGCCGCATGGCAGGGCAATCCTGCGGCGGCGGGCGGATATGCGGCGGTCGCGCCGGCGGTGTTTTTTGTGGGGATCGTAGCCGGTTTGCGCGGATGGTTTCAGGGAGAGATGTACATGCTCCCCACCGCGATCTCCAACGTAGTCGAACAGGCGGTGAAACTCGGCGTCGGAGTGGGGCTTGCGGCGGCGCTCGCTCCGCGCGGCGTGAATGCTGCCGTGTCCGGCGCGCTGCTCGGAGTCACGGTCTCGGAATTCGCGGCGGCGGCATATCTTGCCGTCACCTATTTCGTACGTTCGCGCAAGAAGAAGGAGCCGAAGGAGGAATTGCGGCTTAACGCCGGGGAAAGGCGGGCGATGTTCCGCACCGCGGCTCCGATAGCGCTGCTCGGATTCATACTTCCGCTCGGCGCGTTCTTCGACAGCATGATCGTAGTCAACGCTCTGAAGTGGGGCGGAGCGGACACATCGTCCGCCACGGCTATGTATGGGCTGTACAGCGGACCAGTGACGTCGCTTGTCAATCTGCCCGTGGTCGTGGTGATGTCGCTGGCGATTGCGATCGTTCCGTCGGTGTCCGTTTCGCGCTCGGCGCACGACCTGGGCGGCATACTCGCAAAGAGCCGGATGTCCATCAAACTCGTGTATCTTCTCGGAGTTCCGTTCGCGCTGTTTCTCATGGTGTTCGGACGCAACATACTTGCGGTGATGTATCCGACTTTCTCCGCATTCGAGCTGGAAATGACGGCGAAACTGCTTTCCGTCGCCGCATTCGGAGTGGTGCTCACGGGTGCGACGCAGATATACGTTTCGCTGTTGCAGGCACTTGACAAGACATATTCGGGGGTTAAAAGCCTTTTTGCGGCAATTGTCGTAAAGGTCGTGCTGTCGCTCGTGCTGGTGAGATACATCGGCATAATGGGCGCGGCAGTCGCGGGAGTCGGCATGAGCGCCGTTTCGCTCGCCGCAGTCACGGCGGTGTTCCACAGGCTGACGGATATGCGCCTGGAAAAAAATGTTGCCCAAACGCTGGTGAGCGGTGTTATAATGGCGTTGGCGGCGCTCGTCGTGCGCACATATGTGCCCACGGATATAGGCGCAGTGCTCGCCGGAGCGGCGGTATGCGTCATCGTGTACGGTTGGCTCACCACGCTGATGGGCGTTTTCACCGAGGAGGAATTTATCGCTCTTCCTTTCGGAGGACGCCTCGTCAAGTTAAGAAGAAAAATAAGATTCTGGGAGAACGGACAATGACCGAATCTACGGTAATTCCGTGCGGCGGGGCGGCGCCCTGCCGTTCGGTGCAGATCTACATAGCCGACGACCTCCTTCCCGAGTACGCGGAGGTCAACAAGCGCGTGCCCCTTACGGTGGCGGGACTGAACGACGCAAACCGCGCGGCAGCGCTCGCGCGGCTTGTTTCCCTTTACGGCGAAGAAAAGACCGCGCACGCGGAATGCGCGGGGAAAGACATGGGCGCCTTCAGGCTTGCCGACGTCCCCGACGGGTGCGACGTCCTGCGGCTTGACGCCGAAAAGCTCACCGAACGCAGGCGGTTCGATTTTTCCGATCTCAAAGAGATCATGGCGAGGCTCCGCGGAGAGGGCGGCTGCGAATGGGACAGGGCGCAGGACCACGCCAGCATACGCATCAACCTCATCGAGGAGGCGTACGAGTTGGTGGAAGCCATCGACCGCTCCGACGTTCCCGGTATGCTGGAAGAGAGCGGCGACGTGCTCATGCAAGCGGTATTCCATACGCAGATAGCCGCCGAGTCGGGGGAATTCGGCTACGGCGACATGCTCACCGCGCTGTGCCGCAAACTGCTTGACCGCCATACGCACATTTTCGGCGAAAACCACGCAGACAATGCCGAACAGGCGCTCGGCTTCTGGAACGAGGCAAAGAAGAAGGAGAAGAAGTACGTTTCCCATACGGACGCGATGGACCGCGTGCCCAAAAATCTTCCCGCGCTCTTGTATGCCGAAAAGGTGCAGAAAGTAGCAAAGCGCGCCGGGTTCGACTGGGACGACGCCGCGCCCGCCGCGGAGAAAGTCAGGGAGGAGCTTGAGGAATTCCTGTCCGCGGACGCGGAGCACCGGACCGAAGAAGGCGGCGATCTTCTCTTTGCCGCCGTCAATGTGCTGCGTTTGAAAAAGACGGAGGCGGAGACGGCTCTGCGCGCCGCGAGCGCGAAATTCTGCCGCAGATTCGCCGCCGTCGAACGCGAAGTCGCGGCAAACGGCAGGGACATGACCGACTGCACCCTCGAAGAACTCGATAAGATCTGGAACGAGGTCAAAAAAGCGGAAAACGGAGTTGAATGACTGATTTTTGCGGATTAAATCTCAAATCCCGCATTTTTCTTGCGCCGCTGGCAGGATTCAGCGACGCGGGTTTCCGCGCGCTGTGCCATGACTTCGGCGCAGGACTTACCTACACGGAGATGGTGAGCGCGAAGGGGCTTTGCTACGGCGGCAGAGGGAGCGAAACTTTGCTTTACACCGAGCCGTACGTCACGCCGCGTGCCGTGCAGATCTTCGGCAGTGAGCCGGAGTTTATGAAGCGTGCCGCCGCGGACGAAAGGCTGTCAGCGTTCGACCTTATCGACATCAACATGGGCTGTCCCGTGAAAAAGGTGTTCGCAAACGGCGACGGGAGCGCGCTGATGGCGCACCCCGACCTCATCGAGTCTGTCGTCCGCGCGACGCGCGAAGGCAGCGGAGGCAGACCGGTCACCGTAAAGCTCCGCGCGGGGATAATGCCCGGCGAGCCGCTCGTGAAAGACTGCGCGCTTGCTGCCGAGGCGGGCGGAGCCGCGGCTGTCACCGTGCATCCGCGCTACCGCGAACAGATGTACGGCGGCGCGGCAGACCATTCGCTCACCGCCGAAGTAAAAGCCGCACTCTCGGTGTCCGTCGTCGCAAACGGCGACATCACGGATGCGGAGAGCTATTTCGCCGTCAGGCGCGCCGCCCGTGCGGACGCATACATGATCGGGCGCGGCGCGCTCGGCAGACCGTGGCTGTTCGGCGTGCTCGGCAGGCTCGACGCGCTCTCCGACGACGAGATATACTCCGGTGACGGCGGCGTACGCCCGGACGCCGCGGCTTATGCCGGGGAACTCGTGTTCGCGGCGCGAGAGGCGTTCGACGCCTGCGCCGCGGTGGAAAAGCACGTCGGCATCCTCATGAAGATCATGCCGGAGCGCACCGTCGCCAACGTCATGAAACTCCACCTCTGCCACTATGCCAAAAACACTCCGCACGCAAAAGCCGTCCGCCTTGCCGTCGCGGCGATAAAAAGCGTCGACGACATTTTCGCCGTTTCGCACGAATATCTCCGCCGCTGAATTTTGAGCCGCAGCAGCGCCGCGCAATCCTATGTGCGGTCGCGGTCTTTGCAACGCGCGTACGCGCTTTTTTCTTTTCACTGTGCGCCTTTCGCGCTTCACCGGCGGAGGACGCGGCGTCTGTGTGCGCGGCGTCGGGACGTGCCGCGCAAAGACGTTCGTGTTTCGCTTCCGCCGACGATGTCCGCACCGTCGTAAGGCGTCGGCGAAGTCGGCGTCGTCGGGCGAAACAAGGCGGAAGCGGTTGCCGAAGAGCGTGAGTGTGGTATAATATGCGAAAAAGCGCATATGAGAGAGTGAGAGATGTTCAATATCGTTTTGGTGGAGCCTGAGATACCGCAGAATACCGGCAATATCGTGAGGACGGCGGCGGCGACCGGGTGCACGGTGCACCTTGTCAAACCGCTCGGCTTTGACATATCCGACCGCGCGCTGAAACGCGCCGGGCTGGACTATTGGCATCTTGCGGACTTCAAAGTGTACGAAAACATCGCGGACTTTTTCGCAAAGAACGCGCCGGACGGAGTCAAGGAAAAGGACGGTACTTTTTCTCTCGACAATGACAAAGCGCCGCGATTCTGGTTCTTTTCCACCAAAGCCGCCGGAAGATACGACGAGGCGCGTTTTGCCCCCGGCGACTTCCTCGTGTTCGGCAAGGAAACCAAAGGATTGCCGGAGGATCTTCTCCGTGCGAATTTCAAAAACACGTTGCGTATTCCGATGAGGGCCGAAGCTCGTTCGCTCAACCTCTCCAACTCCGTTGCCGTCGCCGTCTACGAGGCGTTGAGGCAGAATTCTTTCGGCGCGCTCAAGGAAACGGGTGTGCTCGCTGAGCGCGCTCCGCAGGAGTGACCTTCGGCAGGCGGACGTTGCGCCGCCTTTACGAATGCTTGAAAACTTGCGGTTTGACCGCAATTCGGCCGCAATCCAGCGGCTGTTTTTTGCCGCTCGGCGGCTGTTCAGCAGGGTACACGATACGTCTACCGCGGAATAACACGAAACGTGTCGTATTGTATAAAGTGCGAAAGAGCGGCGCCGATCGCCATACGAGCCGTCCTCGAATGCCGCCCCGTGCATATGAGAACTCCGAAATGACGCCTCGCGCACACGAGGACGGCTCGGATTGAAAGAGCCGCACACGGCAGTGCGCGGACGGGAAGGATACGTTTTCTTCCGCCTCCGCCTTTTGCTCTTTCCAACTTATGTTTGCATATTGCGCGGGCGTGTGATATAATATTTCGCGGCGGAGCGCGCTCCGCCGCATCGTATTCGCAATAAAATTTCATTATAAGGAGAATTCCTATGAGCAAAATGACGATAAGAGATGTGGACGTCAAAGGCAAGAAGTGTCTGACCAGAGTGGACTTCAACGTCCCCATGGTTGACGGCGTGATCACGGACGAGAACCGTATCAACGGCGCTCTCCCCACCATTCAGTACCTGATGGATCACGGCGCTAAAGTCATACTGTGTTCCCACCTCGGCAAGCCCCACAACATTTTCACCCCCGGTTTCGGACTCACCAAAAAGGAGAAGAAGGCCGTCGAAGCGCTGCCCGAAAGCGAACGCGCGGCGGCGACCGAGGAGTATATCGCCAAGGCGCTCAAGAACGATCCCAAGAAGTTCTCTCTGAAGCCTGTCGCGGACAGGCTGGCGCAGATCTTCCCCGGCAAGGTCACGTTCGCTACCGATCTCGTGGGCGAGGACGCGCACAAGAAAGTCGCCGCGCTCAAGGACGGCGAGTGCGTACTGCTTGAGAACACACGTTTCGACGCGGGCGAGGAGAAGAACAGCGAGGAGCTGTGCAGAAAACTCGCCGATTTCTGCGACATCTACGTCAACGACGCTTTCGGCACCGCGCACAGGGCGCACGCCACGACCGCGGGTATCGTGCAGTACGGCTACGCGCCCGTCGCGGTCAGCGGCTTCCTCATCGAGAAGGAGCTCAAGTTCCTCGGCGGCGCAGTCGAGAACCCCGTCCGTCCCTTTGTCGCCATCCTCGGCGGCGCGAAAGTGTCCGACAAGATCGGCGTCATCGAGAGCCTCATCGGCAAGTGCGACGCGCTCATCATCGGCGGCGGCATGGCGTATACCTTCCGCGCGGCGCTCGGCTTCAAAGTCGGCACCAGCCTGCTCGAAGAGGACAAGATAGAGCTTGCCAAAGAGCTTATGAAAAAGGCGGAAGAGAAGGGCGTCAGGCTCATGCTCCCCGTGGACAACATCATCGCCGACGCGTTCTCCAACGACGCGAACATCAAGGTTGTGGAAGGCGACATTCCCGACGGCTGGATGGGGCTTGACATCGGTCCCAAGACGATAGAGCTGTTCTCCGACGCGGTCAGGACGGCAAAGACCGTGGTGTGGAACGGCCCCATGGGCGTGTTCGAGATGGAGAATTTCGCAGGCGGCACCAGGGCGATCGCCAAAGCGCTTGCGGAAACGGACGCCATCACCATCATCGGCGGCGGCGACAGCGCGGCGGCAGTGGCGCAGCTGGGATATGCGGACAAGATGACGCACATTTCCACCGGCGGCGGCGCGTCGCTCGAATTCCTGGAAGGCAAGGTCCTGCCCGGCATCGCCTGCCTCAACGACAAGAAAGACTGACATGATCAAAGTCCGCGCGGCGACGCGCGGACTTTGCGTTGCCGCCGCCGCGGAAAAGCCGCGGCGGACGGCGGATCTCCGGACGGAAAGCGGATATACCTCCGCATAAAGCCGCGGCAGGATCAACCGCACAAAAACAACGGATAAACTGTGTGTTTTGTGCGTTAAACCTCGTTTTGTGCGATAATTCCGTGTGATAATGCGGTTTGCATGACGTTCGGACAAGACCGAAATACCGCGGCGCCCACCGCGCCGCAGCAAAGAGAACACGATAAGAAAGGAGAATATTATGCGTAAACCTATCATTGCCGGCAACTGGAAGATGAACAACACCGTCGCGCAGACAAAGGCGCTTGTGGCGGATCTTATCCCGCTGGTCAAAGACGCGGCGTGCGACGTCGTCATCTGCACCCCGTACACCGATCTCGCGGCGGCTGTCGAGGCGACCGCAGGCACCAACATCAAAGTCGGCGCGGAGAACGTGCATTGGGCGGCGAAGGGTGCTTTCACGGGCGAGATCAGCGCGGAAATGCTGGTGGAACTCGGCGTGGAATACGTCATCATCGGGCACAGCGAGAGAAGGCAGTACTTCGGTGAGACCGACGAGACCGTCAACGCGCGCATGAAGGCGGCGCTTGCGGCAGGGCTCAAACCCATTGTGTGCGTGGGAGAGACTCTTGAGGAGCGCGAGAGCGGCAAGACGGAAGAAGTGGTGACGCGTCAGACCGTCGCGGCGTTCAAGGACATCGACAAGGACGAGCTGGACAACATCGTCATCGCATACGAACCCGTGTGGGCTATCGGCACCGGCAAGACCGCTACCGCGCAGGACGCCAACGATACCATCAAGGTCATCCGCGACACCATGGCGAAACTCTATTGCCCCAAGTGCGCGGAAGAGAGAGTGCGCATCCAGTACGGCGGCAGCATGAACCCCAAGAACGCGGGCGAGCTCATGGCAATGCCCGAGATCGACGGCGGACTCATCGGCGGCGCGTCCCTTAAGGCGGAAGATTTCTCCAAGGTGGTCAACTACTGAGCCTGTTTGCTGACGGTGCGCGCCTGACGCAGGCAGCACCCGAAAGGGTATTGCGACGGGCACTCGGCGGAAATCTGCAATTCGCCGGGATGACCTATAACCAGCAGGGAAGTTTTGCGATTCGCCGGAAATCCCTGCGGGCATAACGAAGAATGGAAAAGCGGTGCGGTGCGCGCCGCTTTTTTCGGTGCAGCCGCACCGGACTGCGCGCGCAACTGCACGTGCAGGCGCGGCGTACAGCCTGTGCGTTCGGTTGACGGGGAAGGCTCTTGGTGGTACAATAATGCGGAAATAAGTTTCGTCCTTCGGACGGTAAAAAGAGGAAGATATGGAAAAGAAAGTCGTACTTGTCGTCATGGACGGCGTGGGCAAGTCCACCACGGGACTCGGCGACGCGGTCACCATGGCAAACACCCCTACGCTTGACAAAATGCTGAAAGAGTGCCCCCACACCTACATCAAGGCGCACGGCACCGCCGTCGGTCTGCCCTCGGACGAGGATATGGGCAACAGCGAGGTCGGGCACAACGCCCTCGGCTGCGGTCAGATCTATTCCCAGGGCGCGAAGCTGGTGGAAGAGGCGATAGAGAGCGGAGCGATCTTCTCGTCTGCCGCATGGCGCGAGCTTGCGGAGAACTGCGTGAAAAATTCTTCCGCCATGCACTTCATCGGGCTGCTCTCGGACGGCAACGTGCACAGCAACATACACCACCTCATCGCGCTCGTCAAAGGTGCGAAAGCGGCCGGCGTGAAGAAGGTGAGGGTGCACGTTCTGCTTGACGGCAGGGACGTGCCGGCGACCAGCGCGCTTGTGTACATCGATATGCTCGAAAACGCCATGGCGGAGATTAACGGCGCGGATTTCGACGCGCGCATAGCTTCCGGCGGCGGCAGGATGAAGATCACCATGGACCGCTACTTCGCGGACTGGGATATGGTGAAGAGGGGCTTCTACACCCACGTTTACGGCGAGGGCAGGCAGTTTGCGACGGCGACGGAGGCGATAGGCACTTTCCGCACGGAGAACCCCGGTGTGATAGATCAGGATCTCCCCGCATTCGTCATCGCGGAGGAAGGTAAGCCCGTGGGCGCGATGAAGGACGGGGACAGTGTGGTGCTGTTCAATTTCCGCGGCGACCGTGCGATCGAGCTGAGCATGGCGTTCGACGACGCCGATTTCAAGGGCTTCGACCGCGGCGATATGCCCAAGGTGATGTACGCCGGCATGCTCGAATACGACGGAGATCTTCATCTCCCGAAGCGTTTCCTTGTCGAGCCGCCCAAGATCGAGCACACGCTCACGGAGTTTATGGTGAAACACGGTGTGAACGAGTACGCCGTGTCCGAAACGCAGAAGTACGGACATGTCACTTATTTCTGGAACGGCAACCGCAGCGAGAAGTTCAGCGAGGAGCTGGAGACATGGCAGGAGATACCGAGCGACAGAGTGACCTTCGACCAGCGTCCCTGGATGAAATCCGCAGAGGTCACCGACGCGGTCATCGAGGCGGTGAAGAGCGGCAAATACGGGTTCATACGCTGCAACTACCCCAACGGCGACATGGTGGGACACACCGGCAATCTCGACTCGACCATCATCGGCGTGGAAGCGGTCGATCTCGGACTTGCAAGACTGCTGCCTGTCGTGAAAGAGGCGGGTTACGCGCTCATCGTCACAGCCGACCACGGCAACGCGGACGAGATGCTGGAGAAGAACAAGAAAGGGCAGATCAGCGTGCGCACGGCGCACAGCCTAAATCCCGTGCCCTTCATCGTGTGCAACGCGGACTGCGAAATCGCGGAGGGTGAATTCGGGCTGAGCAACGTGGCGGCTACCGTGGCGAAACTCATGGGCTTCGAGCCGGACGAGCATTGGAACGCACCCATAATCAAGTGACAGACGGCAGAACGGATTTGTCATAAAACCGCAGTTAAACCGACAAAAACGCTATATAAATCCCCGCTTTCGTCAGGAAGCGGGGATTTGCATTATTATGAAAAAATAAGGCGCCGTAATGCCGCAAGGGGGGCGATTGCGTCGTCCGGACGCGCGTTCAGACGTCGGAGCGTCCGAGGAGATAGTCCACGCTCACGTCGAATGCGTCCGCGAGTTTGACCAGGTTTTCCTGCGTGGGTTCGGAAGTATCGTTTTCGTAGCGTATGTAGGAAGGTTGGCTGATACCGAGAATGTCAGCCATCTGCCGTTGAGTGTATTTGTACTGCTTCCGCAGTTCCGTCAGCCGCTCGGCGAATACTTTCATTGCATTGACAAGTATAGCCGTTTGCTATAAAATTAAATAAAATGATAGCGTATAGCTATCAAGCAAATATGTGTTTTACAGGTGTGATAATGGCGGAAAACGTTTCGGGAGCAGAGGATAGGGATTTGACCGCGGACAGGCGCGCGGCGGAAGAGGAGAGCGCACCCGGCGGCGGGAAGAGAAAGAGGATAGCCGCGACCTGCACCGTGATCGCGGTCATTCTCGTCGCCGCGCTCGTCATCGGGCTGGTGATCCACTTCGGGCGCATCGACGCGTTCACCTGGGAACTGTACGAGAGGGTGGAAAGAGGGATGACCTACGGCGAAGTGTGCGAAGTGCTGGACTTTGAGGGAGAGTTGGTCGACTACGATTTTTTGACAACGGCAGCCACCTATGTGTGGAACCGCGGTGACAGGTACGTCTTTGTGTCTTTCATCGACGGCGAGGCGGCGGTGAAAACGCAGGTCAATATGGAAAACACCGCCGGCTACGACGAATAAGAAGTGTGATATTTTATACCGATGCATAGCAAAGCGAAGCCGTTCATGCGCCGCTCAGCCAAGGGAACCCCACCGGAAGTATTTTCGGCGGGGTGAATTGTGGGGCCCCCGGTAGGAGGGGGGGGACAACAACATTCCCCGCGGGACGTGAAGCTAGTCTGGCCGGAGTTCCACGCTTACTTTGGGAGGGGTTCAACATTCCCCACAAGAACGCAAAGTTTATTGAATTTTATACCTCGGTTTAATTTCACACGCCGCGGGGCTGACGGACATATACGGGAGGAAGAGTCGGAGGGGGAAGCTCCTTGCGGTAGGAGAGTTTGAGCAGCAGGGGCGTGAGCAGCGTTGTGGCGATGATGAGGATAAGCACGAAGGGCATTATCGCCGCGTCCACAAGTCCTGAGTCCACACCGCGCTGGGCGCACACCAGCACGACTTCGGCGCGCACCATCATTCCTATGCCGACGCGCACGCTGTCTTTCAGACCGTAGCCGCATATCAGCGCTCCGCCGCCGCAGCCTATCACCTTGCCTGCCATTCCCGCCAGCACGAATACTATGCCGAAGCCCGCCATCTGCGCGCTTATCGACTCGAAGTTGGACGTTATGCCTATGTTGGCGAAGAACACGGGCGCGAAGATCATGTAGTTGCTGATCTCGATCTTTCTGTCCACATATTCCGCCTCGTGCAGTCCGGACAGCATCAGTCCCGCAACGTATGCGCCCGTGATGTCGGCCACTCCGAACCATTTCTCCGCGGCATAGGCGTAAAAGAAGCACACCGCGAAGCTGAGTATTGGGATACGGCGCGTGTGGGGGTAGCGTTCGGAAATGCGCTTGACCGCAAACCTTATGACGAAGCCGACGGCGACCGCCGCGGCGAAGAAGGCGATCATCATGCCGACCGAACGTCCGATGTCGCCCGCGCCGCCCGTGGCGTCTATGCTGATGAAGAGGGAGAGCAGGACTATGCCTATGACGTCGTCGATGATGGCGGCGGCGATGATGGACATGCCCACTTTGGTGTTGAGTTTGCCGAGTTCCTTGAGCGCGGCGACGGTGATGGACACGGAAGTCGCCGCAAGTATCGTGCCGTAGAACAGGCAGGAGATGAGGTCGGACTGCGAGAGGGAGGAGAAGCCGCCGTACAGCATGCCGCCTGCCGCGAGGAAGCCGAACAGCAGGGGGAACGCGACGCCGAGCAGAGTGATGACCACGCTGGGGACGCCTATCTTTTTGAACTGCTTGAGGTCGGTGTCGAGCCCGGCGGAGAACATGATGAGTATGACGCCTATCTTGGCGAGGAAGGACAGCCCTTCCATCGCGGAAGAGGTGAACACGCTCTGTCCGGGAATGTAGCGGATGCAGCCGAGCAGAATGCCGGCGACGATCATGCCGACGACTTGCGGCAGTCCGAGTTTCTTGCCGAGGATGGAAAAGAGCTTTGCGACGACGAGTATCAGCGCAAGCGGCAGAAGCAGTTCGTCCACGTTCATGATATATCTCCCTGCGCCGCGGCGTAACCTCTCCGTACCGCCTCCGGGCGCGTCGTGTTTTCGTGTCTGACCGGGCTTATGCTGCTGCCACCCGGCAACGTATGTTATACAATCGGGCTGCCGTCAAGTCAAGCGATGCGCGGACGCACGCGCAAAAAAGTCGCGTACGCAAATGCGCTGTCTGACGGCGGCGGATATGCCGTCCGACCTTGCGCGCGGCGCTTCCGTCCTTGCTCCGGCGGATGCGGAAGAGGAACGTTTTTAACTTTTATTTAACCAAAACGGCATTTTATGTATGATAAAACTTAATGTGAACATGCCGTTTTGCAAAAACGCCGTACGCCTCCGAAACACATAACGTATTTTGCAAAACGATTGACACCTGTATTTGCAAAATGGTAAAATCAATATAACCCAAGAGGTTCGATATGCTTGATTTCATGACCACACTGGTCGGCGTATCGTTCACGGTGCTGTCGCTCGCGGTTGCAGTCGCGGCGGCGAGCCTGATCGTATGTATCGTTACGCTGATCAAAAATCTTCCCAGGGGGATCCGTGCTTTGCGTGAAGCGACGGAGTCCTCCGTTTACGCCATCGCGCTGTGCGGACAGAGCGTGGCGAAAGAGGAGTGGTTCGCAAGACTTCAGGCGATCTTCGGCAAATACGTTTTGTTCGGCGTATGCGGCATTTACGTCACGGTGGCGAAGTTCTTTGCGGACGGCGCGGAACGCGCGCTGTATGCGCAAAAACGCGCCGTGAATCTCCGTTCGGCAAAAACTTCGTACGCCCGCCGCGTGTCCGCCCACGGTTCTTTTTCGGCGGCGCCGGCGTCTTATCTCAAACTTTCCGTAGTCATGAAACAATGAAACCGTAGGAACGTCCCGTACGTTCCCGTTTCCGCCGAGGTGTGCGCGCAGCCGCGCGCCGTATGCTTTTTCCTTTTGTAAGAATTTCGTAAGAAACCCGTAATGTGCGGGTAAGAATTGCGGAGTAAAATGGAAAACGGAGCATAATAACTGCGGCGGCGATCGGGAATCCGGGACGTTTCGCTTAGCGCGACGCGTATGCGCCGCGCGTGCGACGGCCATCGCCGCGTTTGCGGCAATAAGCGAAAAAAACAGGAGAAGAAATATGCTTACAGTAAACAACCTCAAAAAGATCTATCCCAAGAGCGACCGCGTCGCGGTGGACGACATTTCGTTCGAGCTGCGTCCCGGCGAGATTTTCGGATTCCTCGGTCAGAACGGCGCGGGCAAATCCACCACCATCAAGTGCATTACCGGCATACTGCCTTTTGACGGCGGCACCGTCGAAGTGTGCGGCTACGATATGAAGAAAGATCCCATCAAAGCCAAAATGAACATGGGGTATGTGCCGGACAACCATTCGGTGTACGAGAAACTGACGGGCAGGGAATACGTCAACTACGTCGCCGACCTCTACCGCGTGTCCAAGGTGGACAGGACGGAGAGGCTGGACAAGTATCTCGATCTGTTCAAGCTGGGGTTTGCCATAGACAAGCAGATCAAGGCTTATTCCCACGGTATGAAGCAGAAGATCTGCATCATCGCGGCGCTCATCCACGAGCCGAAGCTGTGGGTGCTCGACGAGCCGATGATGGGACTCGACCCCCAGTCCACGGCGGAGATCATCGCGTACATGCGCGAGCACTGCGCGAAAGGTAACACGGTGTTCTTCTCCAGCCACAACCTCGACCTGGTGAAGAGGCTGTGCCACCGCGTGGCGATCATCAACGAGGGACACCTCATCGACTGCTTCGACCTTGCCGGACACGAGGAGAACAAGGCGAATCTCGAAGAGAGATTCTTCAAGATCACCGGTACTTACGAAAAGCGCCTGTTCGAGGACTATGTCGCGCAGGAACAGGAAGAGATGCGTCCCGACATGCCCGTCGAGGAAGAGCCGCATACGGAAGAGTCTGCCGCACACGACGGCGCAGACGACGCGGAGGACTGAGCAATGAACGACAAGATTTCCTGGCTCAGCGTACGTTCGCTGATAAGGCTGGAGATGCGCGCGCGGTTCGGTTCCAGGACCGATATGTCCCCCAAGGCGAAGGCGGGCAAAGCGCTGAGCATCCTGTTTACGCTGGCAATATACGCGATACTGGTGACGGGCATCTACTTCCTGGCGTCCATGTTCATCAGCCGCTCGAACATGCCGTTCGAGTTCCTTGTGCTCGCAATGACGTTCACGGTGTGCGTGACGACGCTCGTGTCCACGGGCAACGTCATCAAGAACCTGTACATGAACGGCGACAACGAGCTGCTGCTCCGTTTCCCGGTGAGCGGCAAGGAGATATTGCTCTCCAAGTCGATCTACTGCTTCGTGCACAACGTCGTCATCAACCTGCTCATCATGATCCCGGTGTGCGTGATATACGGCGTGGTCGCGTCGGCGCCCGTGGGCTACTATTTCGTCGCGCTTGCGGTGACAGTGCTCGCGATCCCGCTGCCTTATGCGATCGCCAACATTCTCGCCATACCCGTCATGATGGTGATGAACCTGGTGAAGAACCAGTTCCTTCTCGTGCTCATCCTGCTCATAGCGGCGATATGCGGCGTGTTCATACTCTACATGACCGCGCTGAGCGGCGTGCTGCAGTACATGCGTGACGAAAGTGCGGGGATGTTCTCGCCGGAAGTCATGGCGATGTTCCGCAATATGGCGGATTCGGCATATCCGTTCAGATGGTACGCGCTGCTGCTCGGAGGCTGGTTCGCCGGCTATTCCGCGACGGAGGCGGGGCTGTCTTTCCTGTATCTCTTCCTCATCACGGCGGCGCTCGGCGTTGCGGCGTACTTCGTCACCACGCGCACGTACTATAAGATAATCCTCACCGGCGTTGAAACGGAAAAGGTATCCTTCCAGAAGAAAATACCCAACATCAAGCGCACCGTGTTCGGCACTCTGCTTCACCGCGAGTTCTTCCTCATACTGCGCTCGTTCAACTACTCCTTCCAGTATCTCGCAATGGCCGTCGCGGCGCCCGTCATGGTGTATTACTGCAACGACCTCGCGGCAACGATGGGGCAGAATACAGTCGGCGCGGCGATCGTCCCCGGACTGACGCTGCTCGTCATCATCATCTTCAGCTCGATCATCGTGTCCTTCGCCTCCACGTCGATATCGCGTGAAGGCAACGCGTTCTACCACACCAAGATAGTGCCCGTGAGCTACACGACGCAGATACTTGCCAAGTTCGTGCTGTACGGAGCGGTGGGCACCGCGTCCGTGGTGCTGTCGACGATAGTCGTGGCGGCGGCGTTCTCGACGGACAGCGCCGGCAACCTGCTGTCGTCGCTGGACGTGGGGTGCATATTCATCATCTCCGAGATGATCACCCTCGCGCTCACTTGTCTTGCCATACTTTCCGACGTCAAGGCTCCCACGTTCAACGTCGTGGGCGACGGCGAAATGGTGTCCGCCAACAAGAACATGGTGCTTTCCCTCGTGGTGGGCATACTCGTTGCGGCGGCGTTCGGCGTGTTCACGATGATATTCAGCTTCCTGCCTCTGCAGATAGGCACGGTAACGATCATCCCGCTCGGAGAAACCAACAACATTTACGCCATTCTCGGCGTGTTGTCCGCGTTCATTCTCGCAGGCAGCGTGTGCGCGCTTTTCGTCAACCTCGACAAGCGCTATCAGAAGATCGCGCCCTGACGCGTCAGGCGTATATAAGCAAGTAATTACCGTATGAAAAAAATAATGGTAGGTATCCTTATCCTCATTCCGCTCGTCGTGCTGCTGGTCGTGGGACTGGTCACGTCTTTCGTGTCCGTCAACGCGTACATCGGCGTGGAGAGCGTCGAGCTCGACAAGGAAACCCTCACGATAAAACTCGGCGAAACGTATGCGCTGGACGGCGACGGCGGACTGTTCAAGGTGACCGTGCTTCCCGAAAGGGCGCAGAACAAGACTTACGAGTGGACCATAAGCAACGTACGCAGCCGCGACGCCAATTTTGCGGACGATGACAACGGCAAGGACGGATTCTGGTATGTCGAACTGCTCGACGCCAACGGCAACCATGTGGATACGATAACTTCGGGCGGCTTCATCCGCGCGAACGTATACTGCAACTTTGAGCTCACGGTCACTGCGGAAACGCATTCCGACACCTGCGCCGTCGTGGTGGGCGGCGACGTCACGGAGATAACCCTGGACAGCGAGAAGGCGCTGCGCGTCGGCGAGTCCGCGGTGCTCACTCCCAGATACACGCCGCTTGACGGCGTCGTCTACAATGCCGAATGGGTGTCCGAAAATCCCGACGTGGCTTCGGTCGACCGCAACGGCATAGTCACCGCGGTGCGCGAAGGCGAAACGAGGATCCGCCTCGAAGCGGAGAATTCGGCGGGAGAACCCGTTGTCAGCAACTATATCACCGTCACGGTATCCGCAGGCATCAGCGCGTACGGCGACATCATAAGCGTGCATGTGCGGGAGTTCAAGCTTTCGCAGATAGGAGTGGACGCGGACGACGTCGTCGCGGACGCGACTTTCGGCGCAACGGTGTCCGGCGGAGTGTTCCGCTTCAACGAGGGCGAAACGCGCGCAGTGCTCGCCATAGACGGCGGCGGACGTACGCCCGACGCGCTGGTCGTCAATCTTTGCGGAGAGGACGACATCGAGATAGTGGAGAGCGGCGCACTCGGCAACTATATCTTAGAGGTCAACGGCGAGCCTTTGTATCTCACCGCAAGATACGCCTCCGTATTCAGACGCGGCGAGACGCCGGAAGTGACGTGGAGCATCAGCAACGACGAGATAGCCTCCGTCGACGACGAGGGGACCGTGCGCGGTCTTTCCAGTGGCGAAGTGACCGTGACGGCACAGACTCCCGACGGCACTTCCGCGGCAATAGAGCTGCAGGTGCAGCGAAAAGTGACTGTGCTTGTGGGTGCAGTCACCGACGCGTCGCTCGAAGCCGGTCTTGCGCGCGAAACGGTGTTCGCTTCCATGAAATACGACGCGGACGCCCTTGTAGGCAACACGTTCACGGTGGGAGTGCTTTATCCCATGATGTATGAGGGCGAGGACGAGGAGAGCTTCTACGAAGCGTTCTCGTTCACGACGGACAGACCTGATCTCGTGTGGTTCGACACCGAGAGCGGCGACGGGGAGCTGAACAACGTTCTGCACTTCAATGCCACGGCGATACAAGCGGCGGCGGACAGGAACGAAAAACTTTCCGTCACGGTCACCGTCAGCGCGAAGTATCCCAAGTACGCCAATCTGCCGGAATACACCACCTTCTCGTTCACGCTCACGGTCGTCAGCGGAGTCGCGGTGACGACGGACGCGGAGCTGCGTTCCGCACAGGCGGAAGGCTACGCGACCGTGCTGGAAAACGATATAACCATGGAGAACAACACCACTGTCGTGGACGGTGTTCCCACTCAGATCAAGAACATTCCGACATACAACAGCGTGTACGGCAACGGACATACGATCTCCGCCGAAAAGGGCAGGCTCGTCGGCAAGACGGAACCCGTATTCCAGGTGAACGCGGACGACGTGGTCATCAGCAACATCACCATACGTCCCAACGAGTTCGAAGAGGACGGGGCGGACGGCGGCGATATGTCCATCGAGGACGCGTCCCAGTTCGACAACGGTTACTGCGTGCGATACAACATCAACGAAAGGCTCAAGACCACGGGTGAGACGGGTATCACGCAGATCAAGGGCGGCAGGATAGAGTATTCCGTCCTTGAGAACGCGAGCACGCTCATTCAGGTTTCTGGCGCGGAGGTCGAGATCGAGGGCTGCATCATGCGCAACACCGGCGGCGTCGGCATTCATGTCAGGAACACCTACGAGAGAGTGCAGCACTACAACAATCTGACTCTCACCAACAGCATCATGTCCAACATGGTGGGTACGTCGATCAATTTCGACTACAACAATGCGTCATACACCGAGACCGCCGACACGCGCTCCACGTTCACGCAGAAGGGCTTCCTCGACATCTACAACTGGCAGCCCGGCGACAGCCTCGTGCTGATACCGCGCGACACGCTGGAGGAAGTGCTGAAACCTATTTTTGGCGAAAACCCCGATGAGATAATCGATGCGCTTTATGGATTGTTGCAAAATCTTCTTGTCCGTGAGCCGTCGATAGAGTCTTTCAGGCGCGACGTCGGCGGCGTGACGTATCTGCACCTCGGTTTCATCACGATGGGACTGAGCGGACGCAGCTGTCTGCTCGACGGCTACCTGCCCGACGGCAGGCGCGTGGGCGCGGACGGAAAGATCGAGGGTACGGACGAGTATGCCGATCCCGACGACGTCAGCTGGAATATGACGCTGGAGGACGGCAGGTTCAGGTATTTCTCCAGCGACGACATTTCCGGGCTTGGAATGCTTGAAGAAATTCTGAAAAATCCCATGTACGTCTTCGGTTACGACGACTCGACCACGGACCTCGTGCCCGGGGCGACGTATACGATAAACAGCAGGCTCATCGCAAGACTGCACGGCGAAACCATATGACATCATGCCCTGTGCGGAGGGCATAACGCCGGTACGGCGGACGGGAGTCCGTCCGCGCGTGCCGGACCGCACGCCTAAGGAGTGAATATGAAAAAAATCATGCTCGGAGTTCTGGTGGTCATACCGATCATCATCATGCTGATCGTCGGACTTGTCACGTCCTTTGTTTCCACACAGGCGTACATAGGCATCGAGAGCGTCACCATCGACGAGGACGCGGTGCAGATCCTGTTCTCCGAAGTGCCGTACGACGAGAACGGAAGGAAAGTCATCGACCTCGACGACTGGCTCACCGTAACGGTGCTTCCCGAAAGAGCTAACGACAAGACGGTCGAGTGGCAGATCGAAGGCGAAGTGGAGCACTCCAACAGCGAAGTGTCCGGCGCCGCTCTCATCGACAGCAACTATAACGAGGTGGAGAGCAATTCCGACGGACTCATGGAGCTGACGGATTACTGCACCTTCCGCGTTTCGGTGTCCGCGGGCGAAGGATTTACCGACTCCGCCATCATCGAAGTCACGGACGCGGACGTCCAGAGCATCACGCTCAGCGGACAGAACGAACTGCGCACGGGCGACAAGACCATGCTTTCTCTCGTCTACACGCCTGCCGGCAGTCTTGTGTCGCAGGGCAGATGGGCAAGCGACAACGAGTCCGTCGCGGTCGTGGACGCCAACGGCGTTGTGACTGCAGTAGGCGCAGGCACGGCAAATATCACCATGAGCGCTTACCGCAACAATGCCGGCGACTGGGTGGAGAGCGCGGCGTTCGCCGTTACGGTGGGTGCCGGCGCGAGCCTTTACGGAGATACGGTCCACACCGCTTCCCGCACTGTGGATCTTGCCGCTGCGTGCGTTGCCGACGCTTCGGCGGCGGAAGGCGGCGTAATAGAGAACGGCGTGCTCACGATAGACGAAGGCGCGTCGTCCGCGACGGTGTCTTCTCCGTCCGGCGAAGTGACGTTCATAGTCTGCGAAGCGGACGATTTCGTGATAGAGAATGCGGAGTTCTTTGCCCATGACGAGTCCGATCCCGATTCGTTCACTCTGGGTATAGGCGAGATACCGCTCGATCTCAATGCGGTGTATGCCGCCGACACGGGCGGCGCGACCGGCACCGTGGACGCGGAGTGGTCATCCTCGAACGAGGAGGTCGCCACGGTGGACGCGGACGGCGTTGTGACCGCCGTATCGGAAGGCGACGTGACCGTCACCGCTGCTTTCGGCGGCAAAACGCAGAGCGTCACGCTGCGGGTGGTGGAGAAGATCTCAATCTTCCGCCTTGCGCTTGACAACAGCTCGTTCGAAGTCGGACTTGCAAGAGAGACGGTGTTTGCGTCGTACAGGTTCGATCCGAACGTGGATATGTCGCAGCAGTCCGTCTATAACAGCGGTACGGAGCACTTCGTGAACAACGTGTTCGAGGTGGAGATATCTCTGCCTTCTCCTCCCGCCGACGACGCGGACAAAGCCGCGTTCTACGAGGACTTCGTCTTCACTACCGACAACGCCGACATCGCGTATTTCGAGGCAGGAAGCAACGTGCTCGTATTCAACGCAGAGAATATAACCGAACGTACCGAAGTCACCCTTACGGTGTCCGCGCGCTATCCGCGCAATGCCGCCGTCGGCTCTCAGAGCCTGACGCTGACGGTGATCCCGGCAATCGAGGTAAACGACGTCAACGAGTTCTTCGTCGCGGCGCGCTCCACACAGACTTTCACAAAGCTGTATAATACGTCGTGGCATGTGTTCGAGCCGCGCGAACAGGTTTACGACGGAGATATAGTGCTCGGCTCCGACATCGCCTACTGCGACGAAAACGGCACTCCGCTGCTTACGGCTCTCGACGTTACGGCGCCTGAATATCGGTACAACAACTACGAGGCGATGATCTGCTGCAGCCTTTACGGCAACAATCACCGCATCTACGCCGCCAGGAGTTTCATGACGCAGTATAAGGGCTGCCTTGTGATAGTGCGCGCAGAGGGCGCGGTGGTGAGCAACATCACCATTTCTCCCAACAACGACGTCGGCGACGAGATAGGAGCGGCAAGCGACGCGCAGGGCATCAAGGGTTATGCTATCCAGTTCAAGACGGACAACATCACCACCGATTACGTCAACGAAGATCTCACGGAGTGCAGGCTCGAGTATTCCGTCATTCAGAACTCCGGTACGGGCATAGGACTGCACGGGGTGGACTTCACGCTTGACGGCTGCATAGTCCGCAACACCGGCGGCACGGGAATCTACGTTCCTACGCGAATGGACAACGCGACCGACCGCAACGTGTATTACAGCATTCTGCGCACGCACAACGTGGTCATGTCCAACCTGATCGGTACGGGCGCGAGCTTCGACTTCAGCGGATATTCCGACGGCGGCAAGAAAGAAGCCGCGGATGAAGCCGCCGCCGCGGGCAGAGTGTCCACGATATATCAGACGGGCTTCCTCGACATCTACAACTGGCAGGACGTCAACGCGCTCAGTTTGATAGACAAAGATTCGATTGCCAGCAATTTGGGGCCGTTAATTGACATCGCGACGGGCATTCTCGGCAGTGCGCTCAATACGCCCGAATTCAGCTACATCGTCAAACACTACAACGGCGTCGCCTATGTGCACTTCGGCTTCGTGTCCACCGGAATCGGTGAGGAGAGTTATCTCGAACCGCACGGAAGCTGCTTCGAAGAGAACGGCAGAATGACGGAAATAAACACGGACATGATTGATGCGTTCAAAGATGATATTCCATTATTGCAGTATCCCATAAGAGTGTGGTGCTACCTGTCCAGCGAAACGGACATTCAGCCCGGCTCCACCTATACCGTCAACACGAGGTTCATCGACAGACTTCATCAGGCGTAAAACGACGCTTTGCAAGAACGCGGCGCCGCTCCCGGAAGGGGGCGGCGCTTTGTCTTGCGCTCCGGAACGCGGCAGGGGAGAGGCGCTCCCGCTTGCGTTTCCCGCTCCGGGAGAGGTTTTGCGCGCCTCCCCGGATCTTATACCGCTTGACATCGCGCGCGTTATTTATTAAACTGAAATGCAGATGAATTTACGGCGCGTGTTCGCGCGGAGAGGAAGATTATGACAAAAAGTGTCGGTCTTGTGTTGGAGGGCGGCGGCGTCAAGGGGGCATACGAACTCGGCGCTCTGATCGCTCTCACGGAAAAAGGTTATTCGTTCCATGCCGTTACCGGCACGTCGATAGGCGCGCTCAACGGAGCGGTAATGGCGTCGCAGGGCATCGAAAAACTTGCCGAATACTGGGAAGAAGCGAAGTATTGCCCGGTGTTCGATTTCGACGACGACATGGTGGCGAGGTTCAGACAGAAGGACTTCGACCTCGATCTCATCATTGCCGCGGGCAAGAAGCTGCTTTCCGCCCGTGAGATCATCAGGCAGTCTTACGAGCACACGCTCAAATTCGTCTACGACAGGCTGAAAGAGGATGAGATCCGCTCAAGTGCGATCGACTTCGGCTGCGTGACGTACAACATATCGGATATGGAGCCTTTCGAGGCGATGAAAAAGGATATCCCGGAAGGGAAACTCATCGATTATATCGTGGCTTCGGCGTGTTTCCCGATCTTTCCCCCGAAACAGATAGACGGCAAAAAGTTCATAGACGGCGGAGTGTACGACAATATGCCTATCAATCTGCTCGCCCGCACGGGGTGCAGGAAGATGATCGTCGTGCGCACCAATCCCGTGTCCAAACAACCGAAGCGCAGAATAGAGCAGCCCGATCTGGACATATTTTACATAACTCCGTCCGCAAATCTCGGCAGGGCGATGGCGTTCTCACCCGAACGCATCGAGAATCTCAAACAGCTGGGTTATGCGGACGCCGCACGGGCGATCGCAGAGGCGGAAGCCGCCCTTTCCGCCGCGGCGACAGACTGAACCATGGCTCAAAACAATAGACTTCTGCTGATTGACGCAAACAGTATCGTTCATCGCGCCTACCACGCCCTCCCCAATCTGATGACGTCGAAGGGAGCGCATACGGGCGCGATTTACGGTTTTCTCACCATATTTCTGCGCATAGTCGCGGAGCTTTCTCCGACGCACGTTGCGGCGGCGTTCGACCTAAAAGCCCCCACGTTCAGACACAAGCTGTACGCGCCTTACAAGGGCACCAGAAAGCCCATGGATGCGGAACTTGCCGAGCAGTTTGAGCCGCTCAAAGAGCTGCTCGCGCTGATGCGGGTGCCCGTCGTGAGCAAGGAAGGATACGAAGCCGACGACATTCTCGGCACACTGTCCGCGCATACGGACGACGACACGGTCATTCTCACGGGCGACCGCGACAGTTTCCAGCTGGTCAGCCCCACCACCAGAATCTACTGGACGAAGAAGGGCGTGAGCGATGTGGAGGTGATCGACCTCGCGCGGCTTGCCGCGGACGGCTTCACACCTCAGAGTTTTATCGACTACAAAGCGTTGCGCGGCGATCCGAGCGACAATATTCCCGGAGTGCCGGGTGTGGGAGAGAAAACCGCCAAAGCGCTGCTTGAACAATACAAAACGCTTGATGAAGTGCTGGATCATGCAAGTGAGGTGAAGGGGAAACTGGGCGAAACGCTGTCCGCCAGCCGTGAGATCGCCGAGCTTTCGCGCACTCTCGCCACCATCGATAAGGACGTGCCGCTCGAGATAGACGAAGAGTCGCTGCGTTTTTCCGGAGTGTATTCCGAAGACGTGCGGCGCAGACTTCAGGAGCTGGAGCTGAATTCGCTTGCCGGCAGGATGACTTTCGCTTCCGCGGACGGAACACCCGCCTCAGGTGCGTACGAAAAGACCGTCGTCAGGCTTTCCTCGTGCAAAGAGATCGCCGACGCCGCGGAAGGCGACCGTTTTGCCGTGGTCATAGGGGAGAGCGTGTCTTTCGCGTTTTCCGAGGATAAGGAATACTCCGTCGAATGCGCGCAGGATCTTTTTGCCGAGGGGCCCACGTTCGACGAAGCGCTGGATGCCGTGAAGAAACTTGCCGAAGGACGCACTCTCGTATGTTACGATTTCAAGGCGTTGAAGAAAAAGTACGGCTTCGCGCCGAAGGACTTTTTCGACGTCATGATCGCGGCTCATCTCACGCGCGGAAGCGCGCCCATCAAGTCCGTCGAGGCGGTGCTCGGCGCGGAGGGTATGGACGTCGGCGCGGCGGAGATGTTGCGTTACGCGCGCACCGCCGGGGAGTCGCTTGCGGCGCAGGGACTTGACAAACTGTTCTACGAGGTGGAGCAGCCGCTCGCACTCGTGCTCGCCGCGATGGAAGAGCGCGGGATATGCGTGGACGAGGACAGGCTCGCCGCGCTCAAAGTCAAGTACGAGGGCATTCTTGCGGAGCTTACCGACAAGATATACGCTGCGGCGGGGACGACGTTCAACATCGCCTCTCCCAAACAGCTCGGGGAAGTGCTGTTCGACAAGCTCGGACTGAAACACGGCAAAAAGACCAAGACGGGATATTCCGTCAGCGAGGACGTGCTCACGGGGCTTGCCGAAGCCCACCCCGTCGTGAAATATGTGCTGGAATGGCGGCACTATGCCAAGCTCCTCGGCACATACGTCACGGGAATGCAGCCGCTGGTCAGCAGGGGCAGGATACACACCGAGTTCAATCAGTGCGTCACGGCGACGGGACGGCTGTCGTCCATGAATCCGAACCTCCAGAACATTCCCGTGCGAGGAGAAGAGGCGAAGGACGTGAAGAGCGCGTTCGTGGCGTCCGAAGGGTGTGTGCTGGTGTCCGCGGACTATTCGCAGATAGAGCTGCGTATGCTCGCGCACCTCAGCGGCGACGAGAAGCTCATCGAGGCATACAACAATTCGGAGGATATACACGCGCTGACCGCGTCCAGGATCCTCGGCATTCCGCAGAGCGAAGTCACGCCGGCGCAGCGCAGGGACGCGAAAGCGGTCAACTTCGGCATCATATACGGGATGAGCGATTACGGCCTTTCGGAGAACATCTCCGTGCCCGTCTACAAGGCGAAGGAATTTATCGAGAAATATTTCGCCACCTATCCCAAGGTGCGCGAATACATGGACGCCAACGTCGCGTTCGCGCGTGAACACGGCTATTCGGTCACGATGCTCGGACGGCGCAGAAATCTCAAGGACATCACGTCCTCCAACTATCTCACGCGGAGCGCGGCGGAACGCATGGCGATGAATACGCCTTTGCAGGGCTCGGCGGCGGACGTCGTGAAACTCGCCATGCTCGCGGTCGAGAAGCGGCTTGCCGGCATGAAGTCGAAGATGATACTGCAGATACACGACGAACTCATCGTCGACGCCGCCGAGGACGAGGCGGACGAGATCGTCAGGATACTCAAAGAGGAAATGGAGAACGCCGTCAAACTGCGCGTGCCGCTCATCGCGGAGGCTAACACGGCGAAGAACTGGGGAGATCTCAAATAGGAGAAGAAAATGAAAGTTGCCGTCATAGGAGGAATAGGAACGGGAAAGTCGGAGGTGCTGCGTGTCGCGCGCGAAATGGGGCTCGCATGCCTTTCCGCGGACGAGATCAACGCCGATCTTCTGCGCAATCCCGAACACATAGCGAGGATCGCGGCGCGTTTTCCCGACTGCGTGGTGTGCGGCGTGGTGGACAAGCCGCGGCTTGCGTCGCTGGTGTTTTCCGACTCGGAAAGCAGGAAGGCTCTCAACGCCATAGCTCACCCGGAGATAGTGAAGAAGATATCGGAATGTGACGCGGATCCGCTTGTCGTCGAACTGCCGCTGCTGCTCGAAAGCGGTATGAAGGACGCTTTTGACGAAGTGATCCTGGTAACGGCGCCGCGCAGGGCTCGGCTGAAGAGGCTGGAGGGCAGAGGGCTTACGTCCGAGCGCGCACGCGCGATCATGCGCGCGCAGCTGCCTGTGTTCCTGCTCCGCCGCGCGGCGACGCGCACGATAGACAATTCCGGCTCGCTGGACGAGCTGCGCGAAGCGGCGCACGATCTGCTCCGCTTGCTCTGCGAATGACGAAATTGCCGTTTTATGCGGTGGATATAGGGAGGTAAATTATGATTTCCGGCAAAAAGATCGTGCTTACGGGTGCGAACAGCGGCATAGGACTTGAGGTGCTGAAGCTCCTCGTGCAGGGGGACAACAAGGTGCTGGCGGTCGATCTGCATACGGACAATCTCGCGCAGTTCGGCGCGGATAAGGTGACGGCGATGCAGTGCGACGTGTCGTCGAAAGAGGGCGTGGATGCCATATTCGCGGAGGCGGAAAGGACGCTCGGCGGCATAGACATTTTCTATGCCAATGCGGGCTTTCCGTACTACGAGAAGTTCGACTATGTGGACTGGGACCGCACCGCGCGCATTTTCGAAACCAACGTGTTTTCCCCGATATACTCCTACCAGAAGTACCGCGAGTATCTGAACGGCAGAGAGGGGCGGTTTGCAATGACCGTATCCGCCATAGGCAAGATGGGCATGCCCGGCTACGCGCTTTACAGCTCATCCAAATTCGCGGTGCAGGGTTTCCAGCAGGCGCTCAGGCTCGAAATGCCGGACAACATCAAAATGACGTGCCTTTATCCTGTCGCCACGGACACCAACTTCTTCAAGGCGGCGGTAGAAGGGCAGCACAAAGTCATCCGTCAGAAGCCTTTCCCCGTGCAGAAACCGCAGCATGTGGCGAAAGCCATGGTGAAAGGACTGGAACGCGGCAAAAAGTACGTCAATCCGTGCAAACTCTTTTCGTTTGCGATGGTACTGTTCGCCCTGTTTCCCTTCGTCCGCACGGTTTACTGGAAGCTGGAGAAGAAGAAGCTCGACAATTTCGAAGCCCAGAAGTGACCGCACCGTAAAGTTTGCAAGTGACGAAATATAGATTTTATATAGCAAAAAACCGTCTCAAAGGCGGTTTTGTGCTGACAGACAGCTTATAGTTCCGAACGCCTTGCGTCCCCCGACGCAGGACGGCGAATACGGCGGCGTATGCCGTTGGCTAAGGAGGAATATGAAGAGAGGACTCCGCGTCGCCTTCCGGAATAAAAATAACTGAATTTTCGGGAGGCTGAAATGAAATACGAAAAAATCGATCTCAACGAATGGGAGAGAGGAGATCTCTTCCTATATTACATTAACAATTTGCGCAACGTCATGAGCATGACCGCGGACATCGACGTTACACCATTGTTGGAATATATCCGCGCGAACGGGTTCAAGTTTTATCCCGTCATGATGTGGGCGGTTTCAAAGGCGGTCAACGGCAGAGAAGAGTTCAGATACGGTTGGGACGGCGACGATTTGATCCGATGGGATTACGTTTCTCCTTATTATGCCGATTTTCACAAACAAGACGAACGCTGTGTCAAACTCGTTACGGAATACTCGGATAATCTTGCGGAATTTCATGCGCGCTTTCTTACAGACAGGGAGAGGTATGAAAATCTTCGGGGGTTCGATCTTAAAAACGTTCCTCCGAACACATTCGACGTATCATGTCTGCCGTGGGTGAAATATAAGAGCTTTGACATTCACGTTTTCGACGAGGGAAAGTATCTTGCTCCCGTGGTCACTTGGGGAAAATACGGGGAACAGAACGGCAGGATCATCATGCCGCTTACCATGAACATTCACCATGCCGTTGCCGACGGTTGGCATTTGTCCCGGTTCTTCTGTGATGTTCAGGACATTATCGATTCGATAAAGAATCGGGTTTTTCGATAGCGTGACACGGCAGGACGCGGCGCGCGGTTTCAATGCTCGCCGCGTCATTGCCGCCATTGAACTTTGTCTGCAGGTGTGTTACAATATCAATATGCAACAGAGCGGCGGTTTCCGATTCTGCGGAACCCAAATGAGACGATAAAAGTTGCAGAGGTACGAAAGTATGTTGGAAAAAGGAATGCAAGCCCCTGATTTTTCGCTTGTCGATAAGGACGGCAACACCGTGTCTTTGTCTGACTTTGCCGGGAAAAAGCTCGTGCTTTATTTTTATCCCAAGGACAATACGCCGGGGTGCACGCGTCAGGCCTGCGCGTTTGCGGCGGCATACGGCGAGTTCGAAAAGAGAGGAGTTGTCGTGATAGGCATCAGCAAGGACGGCGTGGCGTCGCACGCGAAGTTCGTGCAGAAGTACGGTCTGCCGTTCATTCTGCTTTCCGATCCCGATCTCACTACGATCAAAGCGTACGGGGTATGGCAGGAGAAAAAGATGTACGGAAAGACGGTTATGGGAGTTGCACGCACCACGTTTATTGTCGGAGAGGACGGCATGATAGAGGCGGTGATGCGGAAAGTCAATCCCGACACCAACGCCGGCGACGTACTCGCGCTGCTTTGACGCGGAAGGCACGCCGTTTCGGCCCCGAAGGAGGCGGAGCGTCCCGAATTTTTTTGCGCGAACGCGACAGGCGGTTGATTTTCGGCAATAATGTGATATAATCACTGTACCTGCGTCGCGTTACCCTCGGCGTGGGGGTGTACCGGCTTCGACAGCCGGTCTGAGGCGGGGTAAGCATGCCGCAGGCTCGTCTGCGTCAAAAACGGAAAATAAAAAATAAACGCGAAAAATACGCAAAAGAACTCCACCATGGAGTTCGCCCTCGCTGCATAATTTAGTCAGCGCGTCGCCCTCGGGTTTTCTGTTCCCCGGGCAAGCGGCGTCATAAAAACAGACAACGCGGTCCCAGTGCCCGGTAAGGCCGCTGTCATCACGGGCTTGTCGATCCGAGGCTCGCCGACGTGCCGAGGTGAGAGACCGCAAAACGCCGGATAAGCATGTAGAAGTCAACGTCAACGGCCGGTTGGACCGGGGTTCGACTCCCCGCACCTCCACCACTCAATATCTTGTGCTATTTGCACGACAAACACCGCAATATATTGTGGTGTTTTGTTTTATGGCACAAGTTTGGCACAAAGAGCGTCGATTTTGTGTACCACTTCGGAGCCGTCATCAGTCCAGATGTGCGTGTAAACATCCATGACCGTTTCAATCGTGTCGCCTATGAGATGAGCAATCACCACGGGAGTTGCGCCGAGATGTGCGCACATGGAAACGTAGGAGTGACGAAAGCCGTGGATGCGGATGCGCTTGACGCCGGAGAGGGCAGTGTAATGATCCAGTTTGTTGCGGATCGACTGTAAGGCAACGGGGCGATCTCCGCCGAACAGGAAGTCAGCCGAGAGCTCCTGCTGCCGTTTCCAGGCAAGATATTCTGCAAGGGCATTTTGTAGAACCGAGGGAATAGGGACGATGCGGTTCTTGTAATTTTTTGTGTCGGTTATTTTGTATAATGCGCCGTCCATTGTTTTCTTGGAATAAGTTTTGTTTATGACAACGCCCGCATCGGTAAGGTCTGTTTCGGAAAGAGCTTGCAATTCGCCGACGCGGCAGCCGGTGTAGAACAGGAACAGGAAAAGCGTGCGCCACCGGACATCATTCACCACAGAGATCAGGCGGCTGAACTCTTCCAGCTCGTAAAACTCCAGTTCGCGTTTTGCCTCCCGGCGTTTCGGGATCGACAACGTAGCAAAAGGATTGGTGATGTCATAACGCTCGGCGCACCACTTGAACAGCCTTTGACAATTCGCCCGGATCTTTTTTACATACACAGTGGCAAGCGGTTTCCCGTCGCGTTTTGCGTCCCAAAGTGCGTCCTGCCATGCGGCAGCGTCCTGCTTTGTAATTGAGCGTATGTCGCGCCCTTTGAAGAACGGGGTGATGTGCTTTTCAAACAAGCGTACTTTCTCATATTGCGTGCTTTCCTTAGTCTGCAATCTGTCAAAGGCGAGATAGGCGGCAAGTGCCTTCTCGAAAGGCATTTTGTCGGCAGCGTCGAGCGTCGGTGCGGGCGGTGCTTCCGGGACATAGGTAGACAGAAACTTGACCGCCGCCTTCTTCGCTTCGCCTTTTGTCTTGAAGCCGCAGAGCCTTTTTTGCCGCTCAATGCCGCGCCCGTCCACAACGCGGAACCGCGCGTCGTAGACTGTGCCTTTCTTTGTTTCTCGTGAGCAGATAGAGTATGAGAATGACATATTGCACCTAGAGTTAAATGGCGGGTAAGTCCCTCACGATGGGTATTTACTTGATCAAATCAAGTGTTGATAATTGCTTTACTACTGTCTATAATTATCCGCGCCATTGTGAAGAGGCTATAGTTTTGATGTCTGTTTAATGAGACAGCGAATTCTGGAGGTATGTCTAATAATGCCTCAAGTTCACTAATGAAGTCCTGTATGAACTTTATATACAATTTACAGTTGCCTAAATGATTCAGAATAATGAGCAATGCAATAATATTGTTGCATTTTAAATCTTGTCCGTATGTGGTTCGGAATTTTGCAAACTAATAATTTTTAGGACTGATTTCATAGACTGTTCGGTAATTGTATAGCCTTAAGTTATGGGCACAGAGGTTTCTAATGTTTGTTAGGATTCTAAAATATACATACAATTCGTCGGGTGAAATAGGATACGGATATAGAGCTTGTATGTGCTCGCAAATAGCTTTTTTACTATTTGGCAGCAGACATTCGTAAAATTTGCTTAATTCAGTGAGTGTGATATGTGAAAAAAGAACCCAAATAGGGACTTCGCCGTGGTTGTCAATATAATGCCTTATGTTGTCATTGGAAAAATCCTCATTATCATAGCACTTTTTTATAATCGTATTAAGATGGGATATAAGTTTATTGGATTTCTCTCGTGTTTTATGATTATAAGTGTTAAAGTTGGCGATGTCCAAATAAGCGCACTCACCATATGCTGCTGCAAATTCGTAAGCAATAATTGATTTTAACATGGTTTCAATTTCTAATAGAGCAACCAAGCAACTATGGCGCAGTCTTTTATCAAATAAATATAAGCGTTTTATATACTCAAAAGATGTTTTGGGCAGGAAATTATCTGTTCCAGCTATTATAAAAGGGTCTTTATAGCCGTTGATAATATTATAATAGCTTTCGGTTTCCAAAAAGCGTTTTGCGTCATCTCTGTTGTCGAACAGCATTCCGCGAGATTCCAAGATCTGTAATTGCTCGTCATATGTTTTAAATGGCTTAGTCATATGAAAATGAGAGCCGACAGCTAGTGCCGACTCTCACATCTGTTTGGCTATGCTGCATATAGCGCATAGTACATCCCATAAACGCTATGATGGATATACCTCATAGCACTTGTATGGTACACAAATAATTATGAAATGTCAACACTAATTTATTCCGAAAATTCCGAAAATTCCAGAAATTATGCCAGCTTTTCTCCTCCTTTCTTCAAAAATTTTTTTCGGCGCAGTTCACTTACCACACCTTCTTCCGCGGCTTGCGAAGAATGTCTACTATAGATTTATTCCTTATCCGCAGCGGCCTGGGTTATGGCTTTTTCTATTTGTTGGCTTTCCCTAAATTGCTCGGCTTCCGGCACTTTGTTTATCTCGATAGTTTTGTCGTAGTTCGCTTTTACGACTTTTTCTATCTCATCGATATTTGTGCGGTAGAACTCTTTTCTCCCGTTTATTTTGTTCACTCTGTCTTTCTCAAAATGCTTATGCAACTTGGCTTCCAGGTCGGGAGCATTGTCAGAGAAAATCATCGCATGAATATCAAAATCAAACGGAACGGCTGCGCCGCTCAGCTCGTCTATGCGCTCCTCAGGTTCGAGGCGGCGAGTCATGCCGATTTTATAAACGCCGTCACCAAAGGCGCCAATATTCGAGATTATGTAAACATAACCGGCTTTTGCATTCTTTTCACGATAGTCAATGGCTTTCTCGTCTTTATCGAGTTTGTCAAGCTGCTGTGTTAATTCGTTTATCTTTTCTTGGTAGAGTTCTTTTTCGACATCGGAAGCGGACGCAAGTTTCGCTTGAGCATCAGCCAGAGCGCGCTGAAAATGTCTTCGGTCTTTATTCAATTGTTCACGCGCTTCCCGAATTTCTTTTTCGAGTTTTGCTTGTTCGCGAAGTCTTGCTTTTTGCTCCTTTATTTCCTCTTTCTCTTTTTGTTTTTTCAGCTGATATTCATAAGCCAGATTGAGCTCGTCTATTTTTAAATTGCGGTAAGCGGGAGCGATCCGAATTTCATTGACAACGTTGAGCTTGTTGATTTGATCATACATTGTGTTTATGCGCTTGCGCATGCTTTCGATGTTGTTGAATTTCACGCGGTCAATGACGTTCTCACACTCGGTATTAAAACAGCGGATCATCATCTTGATGCTGTCGCGGATCATTTTCTTTCCCTGCGCCGCGCTGCCGTTTACAGTCCAGTTCCAGTTTGCGCTACATACGGTATTATTTTTTATCATCGCCTTTTGCTTTTCACGCACGCTGTTTAATCTGTCCTTATAATCCTCTGATTTGGCAAAGTCATAAATCGGTTTATAAAGAGAAAAAGACTGGTACAAAAGCTCATCATCCAAAACGATGAGCTCTTTCTTCTTGTTTTTAATGTCAGTATTTATTTGTTGCTGTGTAGTTTTTGCAGCGGCTATTTCTTTCTCTTTGGTTTCAAGGGCAACAGTGAGCGCCGCTATTTTCTCTTTGAGCTTGTTTATATCCCGCTGCTCCGGCAGAAGCTGCTCGTTGAGCTCCGCAATTTTTTTGTCGCGTTCTTCAAGTTGCGCTTTATGAGCACAGTCAGAGCATACTCCATTCTTATCAAGTTTGAGGAATAGCCCTTTCTTTCCGCACTTTGTGCATTTCGCCATAGTTCTTCTCCTTTGCTTAAATTTGATTGCTTTTCATTTGAATGTTCAGGTCAATGCCGAGATTTGTGATGCGACGCTCCATAACGCGAGTGGCAACGCCATAGGCTTTTGCTGTTTCTTTAATTGCTAGGGCTTTATCCCGATAGTATTCCATTGCAGTATGTAAGTCGGGGATAATCAGTTGCGCAGGGGCGAGCAGTTCAGCTGCCCCCTCATTGGCTTGTTGTTCGCGTGGCGTACGAATGTACTTTTTATGAGAGCAGGCAAAGAGTTTGTTTTCAAGGTCGAAGTCATGGCAAAAATAGTGGATAATCTCATGGCAGACAGCGAAGTTCTTATCTACCGTCCGCTGATTGGAATTGACCACAATAACAGACGCCTCGGGCAGTTTGTTGCGGATGAGAAATCCGCCCAAGCCTTTTGCCTCGAAACTTTCTTCCGCAACAGTCAAATACTCATACTGCTCAATGACATTATAAATATCTATTGGATAATCGCCCCAAGATATTCCTAATTTCTGCCTTATATTGTTAACAGCTTCAATCAAAATATCTATGGAAGCCCCATAGCTTAACATCATAATCCATCCCCACGGAATCCGTCAGTTCTTCTTATATTTTTTGTAAAGGTCTATTATCTTTTGAATGTCTTCCGGGGGCAGTCCCACTTCCTGTGCTTCCGAAGCGAGTCTAAAATAGACTCCGTCTAAAACAACACCGTGGGGGTTGTCTGTACGTCCTAAAAGATAATCAGTAGTTACATCAAAGAAAGTAGCTACTTTATCTAAATATTGAGCCGTCGGAAAGCGTTCTCCTGTTTCCCACATAGCAACAGTCGAGGCACCTATATCAATGGCTTTTGCCAATGCTGCCTGACTGATGTCATGTTTTTCTCTTAATTTTTTTAGTCTCAATGCAAATTCCATATGTCCACCTTTGTGAGTAAAAGCTATCACAAAAGCGAGTGAAGAACAATCTTTTTTGCAAAAAAACTCACAAATGCGATTATTTTTCTTGACGCGCTCACATTTGTGTGTTAAAGTTTACTCACAAAAGCGAGCGGAGGTTGGTTTTGGAAAGAAACATTGAGCTTATAAGCATTAGGAAACAAAACAGATACACCCAGTCGGCTATGGCCGCTATGCTCGGAGTGTCATATTCTCTTTATCAAAAACTTGAGTATGGACTTCGTAAGCCAACGGCAAATTTTACAGCACGGTTGCTTGAACTCTTTCCTAGAGAAGTTGAGGAGGATGAGAAATGAAACTTGAAACTTTGATGATTAAGGCAATCCGTGAGTTCAAAAAGGCAAACCCGAAAGCGGAAATCCGCTCCTGCTACGTGGCGAGTGGCTTCGGTAGCTGGCAGAAATGGATCGACGCTGAATTCCATATCGAGTACGTCCTCGAAAGCGGCGGGGAGTACCAGAGCACGGATATTCACGTTGCCGCTAATTAAGTCGAAACGCCTATGGCGTCCACGGGAGCAGCCCTACCCGTGCTGATGAGACAGGGCAGCGCGAAAGCGCACGTACTTTGACAAGTGAATAGGAGGTAATGGTATGAGTGAGAACCTTTTGACAAAAGGGCAGGATTTCCCATGTAAGGATGAAGAAAGACGCAGTTATGCCGTAACTCATGCGGAGATGCGTAGCGTTATTGTTTGCACGTCAAAAGTCGGGCACGGGACAAAAGAGAACCCGTTCCGTGCGGAAGTTTCTGTATGGAGTCTTGACGGCAAGTTAATAGCGGTGTTCAACGACTGGAATAACGCACCTATCCGGTAGGCTTGTTTTTCCTCTCGCTTATCAACTCCGCAGCTTTTAGGTCAAGGTATTGCGAGTTGATGTGGCTGGCAACCGACCGCACATAGCTTATTAGGAGATCTGTAGCAAGGTCGGGATTGCGAGGGAAATAGTGGGTGTTGTCATTGCCAATCCAGGATGACAGGGTTGCGGTGCTCTTGAGTCTTATGTCTGATTTTTCAATTGCTTGTGCCAGAGTGAGCCCTTGCAGCTCCTCTTTTGCAGTGGTAAGCGATAGATAATCAAATATCAAGAACTCGAGAGCTTTACGCAGCCCCATCCCGACCAACTCGAAAAGCCCGGATTCTTTAGCTTGCATTGCTTGTCGGTAGATCTCGACAAAACGCGGGGACACTTCATTAAGGGATTGATCCAGATCAAATTCGACCTTGCGTGCAGGATAGACGAATGGACTTCCACCTTTTACTTCGCAGCATATGAAGCTATCACATCCTGCACAGTGCAGAAGGAAGCCTATATTTGCATCGAGCTGTTTTCCATATAAACACTGGAAATGTGTTTCATGCCCGCAATGAGGACATCGGGCGGCAATATCTATGGTTTGCTGCATCTCAGAGTTATAGCGATTACGGTAAGCTAAATACATTTTCATTCTCACACCTCCATTCACAAGTCTATAACAACGTATCAATTCGGTCAAGGAGGAGCAGATGACTTTCAAGGAACTCAGGAAAAAAAAGTACCGCACGGCAGAGGAGTTCGCCAATGCGCTTGGCACTACGACGGCGCGTGTGCAGGGTTGGGAGAGCGGGGGAGTCATCCCAACGCTTTGGCTGCGGCGCGTAGCGCGCAGGCTGGGCATAGGGCTGACCACTCTGCTGGATGTTTACAAGGAGCAGGAAAGATGACGCACAGCGAACTTATGGACAAGGAACTCATTCGCATTGCGGATCTGCAAGCCGCGCTCGATGTCCCGTATGACTCGGCGGCGAAGATCATCCGCAGCATAAAGGCACACAGTGACTTGCTCGGCATCAGCGGTGCTGTGTGTCATCAGGACTACGTGAACTTTATGACCAGGACACAGGAGGGAGTGCAATGAAACGCTTTATTCTGGTGGGCACAATCGACGACGTCTTTGCTGTGCTGAAGGCGATGGGCGAGATGACGACATTCAAGACGCAGAGCCTTTATACGGTTCTGTGAGAAGAGAGGAAAAACGACATGAGCAGAGAGGACAAGGTCAAATGTAAGTACTGCGGCAGAGAGTTTGATTTCGAGGATGCCACAGAGGATAAGATCGCCGTATTCTTCGGGACTGACGACGAGAATGGGGAATGGATAGAGAACGGGCTTGATTTCTCGGACTATGCAGACATATGCAGCGATCATTTTTATGGCGCGGACGGCTGCGTGTGCAAGGAATGCTTTGAGAAGAACGCAGACATTCAAGACGCATTACTCATTTCCGTATGGAGAAGGAACAATTCGGCATTGTGTACCTCGCCTAGCCTTTCGGTAGAGGCGAAGCAAGCCGCAGCTCTCTATGACAAGTCGGTAATTTCTTACCTTTACAGCATGGAGGATTTGCTCGAGCTTGCGCGCAAGGACATCAAAGAGAGGCTGTCTATTAATTATGAGCCTGACATCACGAAGATGCAAAGGCAGATCAGGCGGTGGGCAGAGGACAACGCCACAAGCTACGAAGAAGGCTACGAGTATTTGCACGGTGAGGTGAAAAAATGAGGTTTAGGAATCTTAGAGCGGATGAGATCGAGTGCCGTGTAGGGCAGTCCAACAAGAACGGGTTCTCCCTGCTTCTATACAAGGACGCACGGTGCGACATGAACATTTTGGACGAGACCGGTGTGCTCTGGACTCGCAGACACTACGAGTGCAAGGGCAATCTGTTCTGCGAGGTCGGCATCTGGGACGATGCGCTCAAACAGTTTATCTATCGCTCGGACTGCGGCACGGAGAGCAACACGGAAAAGGAGAAAGGCGAAGCGTCTGACAGTTTCAAGCGTGCATGCGTGAACTGGGGCATCGGCAGAGAGCTTTATACCACGCCCTTCATCTACATCAAAGATCACGTCAAGGAAACGAAGAACAGGAAGGGTGACGCGCTGTGGGTGCCGATATTCCGCAACATGAAGGTGGAAGCGATAGGCTACTCCGAGGACGGCAAGAAGATCACACGGCTCGTCATCAGCGGTGATGGCGAAACGATCTACGAATTCGGACGTAAGGGCGCGCAGAACGCGCAGAGCGGAGCGCAAGCGGCACATCCGAAAAGCGCGTCGGATGAGGGAGCGAAACCGCAGAGCGCGGCACAGGGCGCGTCCAAGCCGTTGACGTTGAGTGAAGCGATAGACTTCAAGACCACAAAAGGCAAAAGCTACTCGGAACTGACCGACGACCAACTTCGTTACATTGTGGAGCACGTGAAAGAGGAGCGGTGCAGACAGGCAGCGCAGCTCATCCTCAAAGACAGAGAGGATGCGTTCGAGGACTTGGAGCTGCCGGACGAGGGAGACCTTCCGTTCTGAGGTGACATATGAGGATAAGTGCAACATTTGAGAAAATGCTTTACACAGGAGACGGTTCGGCGGAGATCACTTTTTCCACCGCCGAGCGCAGTGCGGCGGAAGACCTTCGAAAACTCGGATCGACGGGACTGCTGGATCTCAAAATCGAGCCGCACCGTGAGAAGCGTACATACCGCGCCAACGCCTATTTTTGGACGCTGGCGAACAAACTGGCAAACAAGCTGTCCGTGAAAAACGCGCGCCCGGTAGGAGCGGAAGAGGTGTATCTGCAATATGTCCGTGACTTCGGTAAAAGCGCACTCGTGTATCTGCGGAATGATCCGGACGTCATTTACACTTTCTGCGGCAGTTGGACGCAGCGTGGCATGGGCTGGCTGGCTTTCCCGCAGCCGACAAAAGAAGGGTCCAAGATCTGCGAGGTGCAAGTCTTTTACGGTTCGTCCTGTTACACAAAAGAGGAGATGGCGCGGCTCATTGAAGCGGTGGTCGCCGATTGCAAAGATCAAGGCATCCAGACCGCCACTCCCGATGAGATCGCGGACATGCTCTCGCTCATGGAGGACGCACCGTTATGATCGTCATAGACACGCGGCAGCAGGCGGGAAAGCACAAGCACAAGGAAGAGGTGTGGGCGCAACTTGGCGTTCAGAGCGTGCGCTCGAAACTCATCGTAGGCGACTATACGCGCTTGGACAACCAGACGGTGAGCGTGGACACAAAGAAAGATTTTGTCGAGCTTGCGGGCAACATCTGCGGCGGACAACACGAGCGGTTCAGGGCGGAATGCGAGCTTGCACGCAAGTGTAGCATAAGGCTCGTTATTCTCGTCGAAGAAGAGCCGCCGCACGGCGACGTTGCGCTGTGGCAATCGCCGAAAACGAAGTCCGGCAAGCCGTTTACGCACGTTAAAGGCGTGGTTTTGAAAAAAGCGATGGCAACGATGACGGAGCGTTACGGAGTGGAATTCGAGTCTGTGACGAAAGAAAAAGCTCCGTTTCGTATTCTCGAGATACTTGGCGAGGAGGTGTTTATATGACCCCTAGAAAACCTACTACCGCGGAGATGGATTTGCTCAAAGAGCTCCGCTGGAAGATGGACGGCATCAAGGATGACTTCGAGCGCGAGGTCTTCAAATACATCTGCTTTCAATTCCAAGAGTACAAGCGCGGCAATCGCGAGACCAAGCAGGTGACTAAAGAGCAAATTTTGAGATACCTCGTGCGCAAGGGGCTCGTGCGCGAGCGTGCAGACGGTAGCCTGCCCGACGACCGCAAAGTGCGCGAGGCGGCGCGTGAGCTGCTCAAACAAGGGTTGCCCATCATGGCGACGGCGCAGAACAAAGGTTACTTCGTGGCGGAAACGATTGCGGAGATAGATCGTCCGCAGCGGCAGAACAAGGCGCGTGCCACGGCGATTTTGGCGGTGGACAAAGGATATGAGAAAGTGCGTGCATTGCTTTCGGGGCAAGGGAGAATATTCGGAGCATGAGCGAGAAACGGTTTTATTGGATGAAGTTGAAAGAAAACTTCATGACGAGCGACACGGTAGATTTTCTGATGTCGCAGCCTAATGGTGCGGAGTATGTCGTGCTTTATCAAATGCTGTGCTTGCAGACGCTCAACACGGACGGAGTGCTCGGGCGCACCATAGGCGAGGTGATGATACCCTATGACGCGGCAAAGATACAGCGAGACTGCAAGTACTTCTCGATCGACACCGTGACGCTTGCGCTCGAATATTACAAGAAACTCGGACTTGTTTTTGAACAGGACAATGGTTTTCTTAAAATCGCAAACTATGAGAACATCATTGGAAGCGAGAGTGGTGTTCGAGGAGGCTCTAACGAAGGGTTGTCTTCTACGCAAGCTAAATCAAACGCGGAAAGGCAAAGAGCGTTTAGAGCTAAAATCACCTGCGGTCAACACCAGCATGTTCCGAGCATAGATCAACACATGAACAATAAACGGTACGGCGGGAATTACTACATCGTGATGCGCCGTGATAACTTCAAGTGCACTATGTGTGGTAGCATTGAAAATCTTTGCGTCCATCACATAGATGGGTACAACGGAACCAAACCCGAAAACAACGCCGAAAATAAAATGTTGGTCTTGTGCCGAGAATGCCACAGTCAAGTTCACGCTGGACGGCAAATCCCCTCCAATATTTTAGAGGAAATAGGTTATGAAGTAACGCAAAAGCGTAACGTAACGGACGGGTGTAACGTAACGAGTAACGTAACTGTAACGACAGAGATAGAGATGAGAGATAGAGATATTAACACACACTCTATCCGCGTGAGCGGGGATGCGCCTGCGTGTGTGCACGTAGATGGCGTTATCGGCTTTGAGCCTCCGACGCTCGAAGAGGTAAAAGCCTTTGTCAAGGCGAGGGAGCTTGAACACGTGGACGCGGAACGGTTTTACAACTGGTTTACAGCGTCGGGGTGGTATCGCGGGAGAACGCGCATTATCGACTGGCAGGCGGAAGCTCTCAACTGGGAGAAGAAGGAAATTACGGAGGTGCGCAACCGCATTCCGCCGAAACGCGCACCCAGCAGCAAGAATCTCGAAGAGCGCGAGTACAGCGAAAAAGAGTTTCGGGACGCAATAGTTTCGATCGACGACATATCGGATGATGATCTGTAAGGGGGAGTGAAGAAATGAGCGACTACAAACGGATAACAATGCGAGAATTTGCAGGAGTTACGGGCGACAACATCTATAATCGCTTAGCCGAACTTGAAGACAAAATCGAGGATGGCACGCTAGTGGAAGTTCCGAAAGAAGTCGTGGTTTATACGCCCGGCGTGGTGCTGACACCCGAAGAGAGAGAAGAGGAAATGCGTCTTGCAAACGAGGAACGCAAGCAAGCCGTGAAAGAGTTTGCGGAGAAATTGCGCGACAAAGAGTTTTCCGCGAAGATCGGTTCGGAATGGGTCGCCGTAGTGAAATCGTTGGACATTGACGAGCTTGCAAAGGAGGTGTGAGGGAAATGAAAATATACCCCGAAATGGATAAGGAAATCGTCAAACTCTTGGATATGGAGAGAATGCCCCTTTCTGTATACGCCGCGCGCGTCATCGAAAAACTGCAAGCCGAGAACGCCGAACTCCGCGCGAGGTTGGAAAAGGCGGTGGAGTTGCCCGTTAAGGTGGGGGACACGATTTATATGGTATTCCTCGACGAAATAAAAGAGTGGCAAGTTGAGAAAACAGAACTTTGCAAAGACGAATATTTCGTCTATGGCGGACACGCAGATACGGACGATTATACATTCGTAACAAGCAAAGAATACGGAATGTTGTGGTTTACTGACCGCGCCGAAGCCGAAGCGCGGTTCAAAGAGTTGCAGGGAGGGGAGAGATGAAATCAGTCTTAATCAGCACGCGCCCTAAATGGTGCGAAAAAATATGTCGCAAAATAGGTGAGGAGAATGGAATACCCGTTTACTTGAAGCCCGTTGAAGTACGTAAATCTGCGCCGAAAGAAGTGCCGTTCAAGGCGTATCTCTATTGCACTAAACCAAAGGTGTTTGGCGAGTTGATTATGTGCAAATCGCGCGAAAACGCAACGCTGTTTGGATATGGTAACATTATAGGAATAAACAGGGGATTTAGAAAACCCGAAGATGAATTGCTTTTTGGCAAGGTTATCGGAGAGTTTGTGTGCGACAGGGTTGAAAAATACGAAGCAGATGAGCGCGGTTGGTATGTATATCCAAGAGATGATACTTGTTTGTGGGTACACGAAATTGCTAGTTACGGCAAGGGCAAACCCCTTTACGGGTGGCACATCTCCGACCTCAAAATCTACGACAAGCCGAGAGAGTTGGGAGAGTTCAAGACACCCGACAAGCCGTATCACGAGATAATCGAGCGCGACGGCAGTCTTATGTTTATGGACGGCTACGAAAGCGGAAAACCGCTTAAACGCGCCCCGCAAAGTTGGCAGTATGTGGAGGAGTTTTAGCCTATGATGCAACGAGAGCGGCATTATAAAGATCCGAAGCTCAATGCGGCGGCAGAGGAGCTATGGAGCTATCGGCAGAAGCAGTTCGAGATACGGCGACTGAAAGCGAAGTCCGAGGAACTGCGCGACCGATACTCAGTAGGCGCGACCACTTATGACGGAATACGAGTGCAAGGCGGGGCGCGGCATGACAAGCTCGTCAAGATTGCGGTTGAGTGGGCGGACTTGCAAAACGAAATCTTAGAACGCACACGAGAAGCGGAACACTTTCTGTGGGAGATAGAAAGCCGGTTGCGGACGTTAAGATACAGCCAGCGACAAGTACTTGAATTATACTACATAAAGGGATATTCGGTTATTAAGATAGCGGATATGCTTGGTTATTCGGACGAGGGCATAAAGACAATCAAATATCAGGGATTAAAGGCTTACGCTTATAGCGGACAGGAAAAGTGTACCCCTAATTACCCCTAAGACGTGATAAAATGGTAGCGTGGAAAAGCGGGGGAGAGCCTCCGACAGACCATATTAAACCTCCGGGGCGGCGGATAAATCATTCTCCATTCTCATCCTCAAACGCCGCCCCATCCTCTCTCACAAAACCCAATTATAAGCCTGTCCCGACGGACGGGTTTTTCATACCACGAGTAAGGAGGTGGCAGTCGTGGCGAAAAGCAAATACGATAGCCTTGTTGCGCCGCGGCTGGACGAGATAAAAGACTGGTGCAGGAACGGTGCGACTGATTTAGAAGTCTATACGAGACTCGGCGTAGGGAAAGACGCTTTCTATGATTACAAGAAAAAATTTCCCGAATTTGCCGAAGTCCTAAAACACAGCAAAGAGTATTGTGACGGGCAGATAGAGAACGCGCTGTTCGAGGCGGCGAAAGCGGGGAATGTGACCGCCCAGATCTTCTGGCTGAAGAACCGCCGCCCGAAAGTCTGGAGGGAGAAACCCGAGGAAGACAGCGGGGAGAAAGCGGACGGCGGAGTAAAAATAATAGACGATATACAAGGGGTCGGTAACGAATATGAAGATGATGACAAAGAAGCAGATACTTGACAGATTGCGTTACATCAAGAGGTGTGGGTATGAATACAGTGCGGCGGTTAAAGTCGTCACCACTCCCGACGAAATAGAGATGGGCGAGAGGAATGGCTCGGAGCTGCGCATCGTGCCGGTGATCATCGACACGGAAGAGCAATTCGACTATACGATGACGTTTGTACGGCTCATGGTGCGCAAGGATGACAGGGAGATCGTTTTCGGGTCAAAGGAACGCCTGGAGTATCTTTGCATATCCGGAGCGCATACGGAAGAGGAGAGCAATGCTCAAATAAAGAAAGCCGTTGCGGAATATTGCAAGGCAAACGGTTATGGCACAGTGAAAAGCGAGGGAGAACTTGTAGGGCTTGCCGCCGAGTGCCTTGCCGAACATGAGGCGCAAAATGAATGTGCGGCTGACGGAACTCATTGATCCTCAATATTATGGCGTACACGGTGAGATAAAGAGGGAAGAGAATGCCGAGTATCTCTTTCGCGGCGGACGAGGGAGTGTCAAAAGCTCTTTTATCTCGATTGAGATAATGCTGGGTCTTACGAAAGATGCTAACGCATGTGCGGTCATATACCGCAAGTACCTCAACACGGTTGAGCTGACTGTATACGAGCAGATGCAATGGGCTGTCCAGGTGCTCGGCCTTTCGGAGTGGGAGTTCACAAAGAGCACTTACAAGGCTCTGAACAGGCGTACAGGGCAGGTCATAATCTTCAAGGGACTGGATAAGGCGGACAAAACGAAGTCGCTCAAATCGCCTGCAGGGAAATATTGGAAGTATCTGTGGTTTGAAGAAGCCGACCAATTCCGTGATGCGCAAGAACTGCGTACCGTGAAACAGTCTGTCTTCCGTGGATATAACGGACGGACGGTGACGTTTTATAGTTGGAATCCTCCGCGGCTGCTTTCGCATTGGATATACGATCTGGATGCGAAGAAATCGAACGCGCGCCATCATTTTTCATGCTATCTTGCAGTCGAGAAAAAGGAAGAGTGGCTCGGTCGTTCCTTTCTGGAAGAGGCGGAGGAGCTGAAACAGACAAATCCGACGGCATATATGCATGAGTATCTCGGAAAGGGCACGAGCACTGATGGCTTGGTGTTCGGGATGTTCCGCCGGAAGACTCATGTCATAAAGTCGCTCAATCAAGGGGAGAGAATTGTCCGAACTATATTTGCGATAGACCCTGCAACGGAGAATGATGCAACGGCAGGCGTGCCTGTTCATGTCACTAATATGGGTCGTGCGGTGGTGGGGAAAGTGTTTTATTATGATCCGACCGCGCCCGGCTGCTCTCCGCTTGCTCCGTCGGCGCAGGTGGCTCTCATCAATCGTTGGCTCAAAGGGCTCAAAGGCACAAAGTGGGCATGGGATATGAGCAAGACCTATATCATCTTTGACCCCGCAGGCGCACCGCTTCGCCGCGAGATGACTTATCAGACAGGACTGCGAACACAGGTTATCAAAAAGACACCGATCATCGAAAGCGTGTGGGCATTACAAGACCTTTTGGAAAATGGCACACTATACATTCTGGAGGACTATGACTACGCGTGTCCTTTGACGGGGAGAAAGCAGCGCCTCAATCCGTTGGTGCGCGAGCTGGAAACTCTTTCGTGGGGAGATGACAGCACGCCCAGGAAGAGGAACGGTGTCATTCCCGAAGGACAGAAACAGGACTGCATTGACGCTCTGCGCTATGGGACGCACTACTTTACCAATCCGCAGCTGACGCACCAGTTCCAGTATGCGCAGAACCTGATAATAAACGAATAGGAGGCAGACATGGCAGATATAGAAAATGCAGCGATGTATATGGAGGGCGGCGTTGACGACGCGTATATACCGCCGGCGCTGAAGTTCGATTTCATATACCAATACATGACGAATGTGGACTGGAAGTATCTTGCGCAGATACCGAGCTATAAGCAGCCCGCATATCAGCTCAAACGGCTGTGGCTGCTTACGGCAAACGGATATGTGCCCGAATGGCATTGCAGTTTCATCCCGACAAAGCTCGGGAACTCTATCGTCACAAACATCAACCGCAAGGTGTTCAGCGGAGTGTTGCTGTATGAACGCGACAAAAATGCGGGAGTTGAAACGGAAGAGCAGAGGAAGTGGTTTATAGATAATTATGTCGGGAATGACGAGGTCGGTTTTGAAGACGAACTCGAAAGATTGAGTTGGAATGCTATGGCGAGCGGCGCGAGTATCTTCGTGGCGAAAAAGCATCGCAACGGCAATCTCTACTTTGACGCTTATCGCGAAGACAAGTATCTCCCGACGTTTGTTGGTAAGCAGCTCCGTTCCGTACGGCTATACAGCGCGGAATACAATAGTCTGGACGGAAAAGAGAACCCCGATATCTATGTACTCGAGGATCACCGTTTCATACATAAGGGGAAAGCATATTCCAGGCTGCGGGTGTTTCTCAAGGGGAATGGGGAAATCAATTCCATAGTCAACAACGACCCGAATGCGCTGACATACGACAGGATGCCGCCTGAAGTGGCGAGAGCGATCAAGAGCAAAGTGGGGGACAGGCTGAACAAAGTCTGTCCTCTTCCGTTTAAGAACGGGACATCGCTCGGAGTCAAGGTGCTGAACAATACGAAACAGTCGTCCTACTTCGATATGCCCGGGTACAGCGACAGCATTCTGGCTCCCGTGATCGAGCAGCTCTTTGAGTATGACCGCACCTACACCACGATGATCAACGACATCGCACTCGGACGTGGGCAGGTGCTTGTCCCAGATACGATGGATGTGGACTTGTCGAGAGTCGGCGGCGGAAATAATTCTATGGCAATGCTTGCCGCTGCTCTTTCGCAGCAGAATATGCTGAGTTCCAAAGTGTTCCGCAAGGTGCCAGTGTCCAACCCCGAGAGCATAAAACCCGAGAGCGTGCAGTTCGAGATGAGGATACAGGAACATCTTGAAAGTCTGCGAGGGCAGCGCATAAACATCTTCAACGGAATAGGCATAAACCCCGGTGCGCTTGACCCTACGCTTGCCGAGCAGGGACCGCAGAAGACGGCGACACAGGTGCAGGCGGACGAGCAGAATCTTGTCACTTTTGTGCAAGATAAGAGAAAAGCGTTGTCGTCGGTGATGAACTGGGCGGTGGATCTTGTGTTTGACTATTACTTCAACGTGAAAGATTGCTCGATACATCCGAAGTTCTCATCCGGAAATCTTTCCAATGCGTTGCTTGTTTCGCAGATGGCAGTGGATGAGCTGAACGCCGGCGCGCGGTCGCTTGAAAGCGCTGTGGAAAAAATCAACCCCAACGCCTCGAAGGAAGAGATCGAGAAGGAAGTCGAGAGCATTCGCGCGGATAAGGCGGCAATGGGCATGCAAGAAGGCGGCGGGAGTTATTTCGGCGATGCATTCGGAGGATAAGGGATGATAACACGAACATTTTCTCCCGATGTGACAGCGGCGGAAGATGCGGAAACGGAAGTCAAACAGATAGTGCGCAAAGGGTACTTACAGGGACTTCCGAGAGCGGAAATTGAGAAGAGAGTGCAAAAGGCGGCAAAGGCGGCATCGGAGAAGATTCGGTTGCCGTCTTTGCGTAATGTAGCATATCGCTCACTTGTCGCGCTGGGGCAGAAAGAGCTGAACAGGCTTGTATACGCCTTTGGAAGGAACGGAGCATTGGCGATGACCGCGATCATGCTCGCTCGCAGAGGACGTCTGACACCAGATGCGGCACCGTGGGAGGGCGTCGTGTTCCGCAACATTGCCGAAAGGATAGGACGGCTTGACGGTGATTACGAAACGTCTGCTGCAGGCATTCCGAAGCGGATATACAGCAAGGAATACATGAAAGATGTGCGGCGTGAGTTCTTGCGTTTTGCTGATGAGCAGGGACTTGATCCCGACGAAATGCCGAACGCAAAAGTCAGGCACTCACTCGTTGCCAAAGCGGAGATGGAAGTGCGCTATCAGGCACATATGGAAAACATCGAGGATCTGCGACGCGGCGGGCACAATCTTGTGGTCTGCAGCGTGCATGCGGACTGTTCGGACAGATGCTCAAGGTGGCAGGGACGCGTATATTCGCTTGACGGTACGAGCGGCGTGACACCGGACGGGAAAAGGCAATTCGCGCCTTTGGAAAAAGCTACTGACATCTACTATACGACCAAAGCGGGCAAGACCTACAAAAACGGACTGCTCGGGTTCAACTGCAGGCACTATCTCTATCCGTATCGCGAGGACATGGCAATACCGTACGTCAGCAAGGAAAAGCAAGTGAAAGAACGCGCGATAAATGACAAGCAGCGCGAATACGAACGGCGGATACGGCTTTATCGCGAACGTGCGCTTTCATTGCGTGAGATAGATCCTCGGCTTGCCGGGGAGTACAGACGCAAAGCGAGTGATGAGTACAAAGCGTACAAATCTTTTTCGCACGCAAACGGACGGGCATATTATCCCGACCGCGTGAAAATTTTATTCTGACAAGGAGGTGGCAGGCATGGCGAAGAAAGACGACAGCGGGATGTTCTCGGCGGTCGAGGAGAAGCTGAAAATCGCGGACAGGCTTATTGCGGCGCATGAAGAGAATGTGGCGCGCGTTCTGAAAGCGGAAGGCACTCCTCCCGAGGAATTGCAGAAACAGCTTATGCAGACGTTCAATGCGGCTATACGCAGTTTCAAGGAACTTGACAAAGAACTGCTCAGGCACATCAAACGGGTCAAAGAACAACTTCGACGCGAGAAAGACCGCGTCATCACAAAAATCTACGAATAAGGAGGCAATCAAACAATGTTCGGAAGAAAACCGAAACTCGGAGTCGATGACCTTCGCGAGATCATAGCGGAACTTTCCGATGACGAAAAGAAAGAGCTGTTCAGCAGCTTTTCGGGAAAAGACGACGATGTCGCGGAAGAGAAAGACGACAAGACAGACGGCGGAGACCCCGCCGATGAAAGCAAAGCCGCGGACGACGCGGAGGAAAGTGCTGCCGACGATGGTGCAGAGGCACCCAATGAGGCGGACGACAGCGGCGGCGAGGAACCTGACGCAGTCCCTGCCGAGGAGATCGCAGAGGAAGAGTCCGTGACCGAAGCTCCCGCAAGCGACGCGCAAGACGCGGAGCAGGACATGCAGCAGGACAACAAAATCGATCAAATCATGGAGCTTGTCACCAAGCTCGAAGCACGTATCGCGGCACTCGAACACGCAGGCGACCGCGACAGCGAGGAGATAGGTGTAGACGACGATCTCACCGACGCTCTCGCTCCCGCCATGCCGCAGTCTTATCTGGACAAGGCGAAAGCAATGCGCTACTAAAACAAAGTCATTAAGGAGGAACAAAAACACATGGCAAATGCAAATCCCGGAGTACAGTTTCAAAACAACCAGCTCGGTTTCAAGCTGTCCAACAAGATACTTGAAAACCTTACCTCGAAGATGCTCACTTCGCCCGAAAACAAAATCGTGAACGGCGACTATATGGGTGACACCAGCGGCAACTATTCCGTGTACATCCTGCGCAACAATCTCTACGATCCCGATGCGAATGTACTCGGCGAGTCTCAAACCGGGTGGTACAACACGGATGACTTCGATGTGGAGAATGAGCTCGAAGCGATCGACCTCAAATATCTCTACAACAAGAAGATCCCCGTGCCCACTCTGCTTTCCATGTCGCTGCCCACGCCCACGATCGACAGCTATGCGGGACAGGTGTCCGACGGTCTTGCAAGGACTCTTGACCGCACTACGCTTGGAGAGATGGTCTCCGCGTGCCTCAAGTTTGCGACCGACAACTCCGACCGCAACTACATCACCGTGGACGACGAGAGCGAAACCTACGGCGAAGATCTCGCGAAAGCACTCGGCACCGCACAGGTGGAACTCGACAAGGGCTTCGAAGGCAAGGACATAACCTGTCCGCAGGAGGACAGATTCGCGATCATGGCGTCCGAGGCGTATCAGGCGATCATCGACAGCGGCATCAACCTCAATTCCAACATCGGCGCACAGATCCAGGCGTTCAACAAGTTCTATCAGAACAGTATCAAAGACTTCAACGTGTTCAAGGCTGTTCCGCAGATACTCGGAGCGTCCAAAGTGCGTTATACCAAAACGGACGGCAGCGGCAACGGTACTCTCGAAATCGAGAGCGGCGTAAAGGCAATATGCGGGCATCAGGTCGCGACCACGAGAGCGACGGACTATTCCGTCGGCACGCGAGTCGTGCTGTCCACCGAAGAGAGCAAGACGAACATCATTCCTCTCTACCGCTGGGCTGTCAAGACTCTGCGTCCGTGGTTCATCGTCATCATCGGTACTGCGGCGTTCCTCGCGTCCTACAAGGCGGCGATCGCTCCCTCCGAGTGAACGTGACGAACAAGCTGAGGGCAGGGCAAACGCCTTGCCCTTTTTATGTCCGCATGAGCATGGGCGGTGCAACTCCGCCGGCGGACACTCAGGAGGTGGATCATGAACTATCCGTACAACGACGACGACATGATATATGACCGCAGACTTCACATGTACATACTCACGGAAGACTGCATAAGAAAAGAACTCGGCGTGGTGATGGACGAATATCTCGACTCGTCCGGTGACCACGACCCGAGCAAACTCGGCGAGAGGATCTCCAAGCGCCTGTCCGGGCATCTTTACCGCTACATTTACGCCTACACGCGCAACAAGCTGTACATCGAGTATCTTCTGGCGAAGTATCCGCCTTGCCGCGACATCATCCGCGAATGCCTGCTAAACGAGGTGTATTTCAATCTGCGCAACGGCGATTTTTACAACTCCGTGGACAGCGGCGTGCCGTGGGAAATGAGCATATCTCCGGACAGCCGCAATCTGCTTGCCGAACCTCTCCCGAACGGCGTGAGGCTGCTTTACGGCGGCGTGATCATCCCGAAAGGGGACATCCGTTACCGGGAGGACTACTGATGATAAACGCACTTGCCAGGAAAGAGAGCGACCTTATTGTCGCGCGGTGGGTTCCGAAAGGCGCGGACGAGAAAGAGGGGGGCAAGCTCATCAAAGTGAAGATCTACGCCGCATGGCGCAGGGGGATCGAGCAGCCCATCCCGAATCTGCGCGTCGAGAGCGAGAATACGGTGCTTGAGACGAAGTACAACTACAACTTCAGAACGGACGACCGCATCAAGTTTGACGGCACATGGTGGCTCATCACGAGCGTTGAGAGGGAGTATAAGCACGAAAGAGAGAAATCCCTTGCGCTGGCGCGGATAGCATATGCGGAGAAGTACACCCGGCTGTCCGTGATGAAGATAGGAGGCGCAGATGAGCGGTTTTGACGAAAGCAAACATCCTCGAGACAAGGACGGGCAGTTTGCGGAAAAGGGCGCGGAAAGCTACGATGTTGAAAAGGGAGAACCCAAATCCGTTGACAGCTCGCAAAAATCGGGATATACTAAACTTGTCCTTGACGATGACGCCAGCCGCGAGGTGTATGAGCGCATCACATCGGGCGAACTTTACGAGTTGGACGATCTTTACGAACTTCCCGTTTTCAAGAAAATCGCAGCAAAAATAGAAGAATACGAACTGAAGTACGGCATCACATCAAAGATCGATACGCCGGAGCGCGAACAGCTGCGCAAAAACTGGGTGCAGCAGTTTCTTGTAGGCGACGGTGCGGACACGATGCCGCCGAACGGAAAACCGCTGAAAAAGGAGTACAAGGCGACGATAGTGGTCGGACTGCCTGCGGCAGGGAAATCGACGAGAATTGCAAATCCCCTCAGCGAGGAGCAAGGCGCGTTCATTATGGACAGCGACGAGATGAAAAAGCTCATTCCCGAATACCGCGACACCAACGGCGGCGCGGCAAACCAGGTGCATGACGAGAGCAAGCAACTTATGAAACGCGCACTTGGCGAGTTCACGAGCGGCTCGATGAAAGGCACGAATTTGGTCATTCCTGTCATAGGAGATACAGTCAAGAGTCTTAACGATAGGTACATAAATAATTTGCTGAGTGCGGGCTATGAAGTAGAAATCGCGTACAAAAAGGCTGATGCAAAGAGCAGTGCAAACCGCGTCGTGTCCAGGGCAATAAAAGACGGCAGATTCATTCCGCGTGAGGTAGTTGCGGGATATAATGACAATGCCGTGCGCAATGCGTATAATACAGTGCTTAATGCCGATTACAACGGCAAACGAGTGAAAATGTCAAAGTATAGCGATCTATAAGGAGGTAACATATGGCAGTGGATTTGATGACAGAAGAAATCGCACGCAAAGAATTTCCCGGCATACCGCTTGCGGTTTTGCGGCAGAATCTCATCAAGATCATGAAATATTACGGAGTTACGGATCAGACGACATACAAACTTGCCGACGAAATGTCCCCGTATTTCTATCTCCTTGACGAGAAAACAGGAGAACTCTCCGAAGAGGGGCGAAAGAAAATGGAATACTGGAAACCCTATCTCGGTGATTATCACAAGGAAACCTCTTTCAACAACGTCATGATCGGCGACTGATCCGAGAGCGAAGAACTTTTCCGCTAGGGGCGGACTCTTTATAGGCAAGATATGACAACAATAAACATCATCGGCGTGGTGATGCTCGTCGGAAGCGTGCTGGGATACGGCGCGCTTTTTCTTTGGGTGCTCACGGCAGACAAACGCAAGGCAAAAGAGGAGGGAAAGAAATGGAACAATCGCAATTCATCGCGCTCACGATGAACGCGTTTCAGATATTCCGCGCCATAGTGCCGATAGACACGGGGAATATGCGATACAACGCCACGCAGTTTTACAGTACGGGAATGCGTTCGGTGACGATAAGGGTTGATGGGGCGATCGCTCCGTATGCCGTATATACCAACGCGCCGTGGATTTCTCCGCGATGGCACGGAAAGAAGAATCCGAATGAGGGCTGGGTGGAAGGCGGAGTGGAACTCATTGCGATGCACATTGCCCAACAGCTTGGCGGGGCGCAAGTTATATGGAGAACAAAATGATAGATGCATATACCATAGCAAACACAATAGAAAACGACCTTAACGAGATAGCGAAGGGAGCAGAAGTCCCCTTTGTTTTTAAGGTCTATCCGGAAGTGGGAGATTATAAGGCGGCAATCAAAGACGCAATGCGCAAGACTGCGCCGAAGCCTGTCATCAACTGCACATTGATGTCGTTGCCGAGTCAAATAGTGCCGCTGCAAAATGTGCGCTCCTACACAATGTCCCAGCTTCTTACCGTAATGGCTCCGCTCATGCCGGGCGTGAGAACAGGAACGACGGAGTTCGAGCAGAGCATAGAACCCGTTATGAACGTTCTGCGCGCCTTTGCTGAAAACAGCGCGGGACGGGCGGGAACAATGCCAGATGCCGGCGGGGCTTCCTTTGCGTACGTTTTTGCGCCGCAGCTTCCTTCCGTGGGCGTTGAAGCAAATACCGGTGTGGGCTTTTGGTTTGCTCCTGTATCATTGTATATCACGTGGCAGTTCATCGAGGGCGGTGTCGTGGGGAACAATGTCAAGATCACGGTGGGCGGACAGGAAGCTGTGCTCCTCGAAGGCGGATTTTCCCGCACGCGCATAGCGGACACCAACCCGCGCGAGGGGAGCGAAGAGATGACGACGGTCATCGGCCAGCAGGGACTGACGCTCCGTGTGCTAGTGCCGTACATCAGCGGCGGCGTGGGGCAGCAGCTCGTCACGGACGCGCTCACGGGCGCGTTGGACAAGACTTATGCCGTGACCTACTCGGACGGCGTGGCTTTCACGGACAGCGCGCCTTTTGCGGCGGACATGGTGACGACGGGCATATCTTTCAGCTTCAACCCTGGCACGACATGCTCGGTGGAAGCGACATTCGTGCTCGCAGACGGGGAGGTGTACGACAATGCCTGACGTTTCGTATGAAATCATCATAAGGGAAGTGAGCGGCAGCGGCGGAACAGGCAGCGGTACTCCTTCGGGCGGAGGCGGCACTCCTGCGCCGTCTGACAGCGGAGGGAGCGGCAAGGGCACTCCGTCCGACACGGGGTGGCTCAACGACATCTACGGCGCGTACAAGACCATCAAGGGCTTTGCGCCAATCGCCGCTGCCACAAGCGTGGCGAAGAACATTTTTCAGTGGCAAGTGGGGCTTGTGGGGCGCAATACGGGCAACTCGCTCGTGCAGGAGAAGATCAACTACGGCATGCAGCTTGCGGGGCAGATAGGCTCGTCCGTGGGTATGTTCGGGCTGGGTGCGGCTCTCGGCAATCCGCTCATGATGATAGCCGGCGTGACAAGCGGCATCAATACTCTCATCGGCTACGCACAGCAGAGGGAACAGTTCAACTACGACCGCAATATGGAGAACGTATCCCGCGCCCTGCTCATGGAGAGGGCGGGTCCGTCTTTCAACCGCAGTCGTACGGAAGTATAAGAGGAGAAAAGCTATGTTCAGCTATAAGGCAGAAATAATGGAAAACGGCGAGTGGGCGGCTCTCAAAGGCTGGGTGATGCCGTTCTCGGACGGCGCGAGCCTGGACGAGGGATTGGACAGCGCCAAGCTCAACCTTTCGATGTGTGACCTCAGGAACGCGCTCAGACCGTTCACAAGGATACGCATAAGCGTGTATGAGGGCGACAGCGCAAGCGGTACGCCTGTGGAAGTCATCGAGCGTGTGGTGATGAGCGACGTCGTAAAACTCCGCAGAGTCGGGACGGAATAGGGGCAAGAAAGGACGCTATTTGGCGTCCTTTTCCTTTGCTTGCAGCTCCGCGACCTGGCGTTCCAACTCTGCTATGCGCTCGGACTTGGTAGGCTTGTGCTCGCGGGGAGGAATGCTCGCAAGACGCGCTTTCAGCCACTTGACCACATATGCGATGAACACCGCAAGGAAGAACGCTGACAGGATAAGGGATATGTAAAAGGCGGCGTGTGGCATACAATACATTCCGACAATTTTGCTATAGCTAGCTACAAAAACGGAAGATCCAATCCAAAAGTAAGAAAGAGCAAAGATGTTTATACAGGCAATGTAATAGTGTTTTTGCGCTAAAAAGCTACAACCAAGAGAGATAGTCAAAGCAATGATAAAAAAAATGATAGCGCAAACTTTTGTGCTACCAAATCCATCGCGGGAAATTGTATAAAAACTCGATGAAAAAGAGCTAACAATTTCACCGGATGGATTAGTCATTGTTGGTCCGTTTACTCCGGCGGTGCCCACACTAAAGATTGGGATAAAATAAAGAAGAAATATAACAAACGGCATTGCAATTGAAATTATGCGTAATGCTTTTTTCATCAAGCACCTCCTAATGTGTTTTAACTTTATCATAAAAAAGGAGCGAGAGCAATATGAAAGCGCTTTATGACCACACAATTGAACTCATTGAACTCACAAAGTTCTTAGAAAGAGATGTGTGCGACACTATGACAGTTACAAACTATCTCGGACATGATTATTCGATAGGCGGGATATATAATGCGGAGTGCATAGAAAATGGTGGAACGCCCGATCCAAGCGGCGGAGGATTTGTTTATAAAAATGCTTATAAATCTCCCTGGAAACAAGGAACATCAATAAATATTTTGTCCCAATACGATGTTTTTGAGCTACCCGATGGTCCAATTGGCAGTACTTATACATGGGGAGATATAGGAACAATTAAGGTTTTCGCTCCATCAAACAGAACCACTCCGATATACAGCATCGCATCCAATACATCTGGCAGTGTGATGTTAAGTGAAGAAGGAACATATTACATTGACTATGATGTAAATATGGCACAAATTTTCACGAGTGGAGGGTTGCCTGTTTCTACTAATTTGAAACGCCGTGTTTTGATAGGCGTGTTTGAAGACCTTCCAGCCTACACGGATTGGACGATCACCGATGTGGTCAACCGCATTCTTTCCGCAGGGGTGACACGGCGTGTTGGTATAGACACACAGAAGTATATTTTCGACGAAACGCAAGCGGCGAACTATGCGAACGTGAAAGCTCCGGAGTTCTTTTTCACACGCGGAACGCTGTGGGACGCGCTGTCCACCGTGGGCGGATTCATCCACGCCATACCGAGGCTTGTAGACCAAAACCGCGAGGACGGGAGGCTCACCGTGCGTTTTGACGAGCTGAACTCGGGCGAGGTCTACGACATGAGCAATCTGCCGTCCGTGCGCTACTACGACGAGCAGATTTCGGGGGAGGAATATTGCGAGGAGATAGACAGCCCCGCGCAGAACCTGCTCAACACCACGGACAAAGCCACGGGTGCGGTGACAGAGCCGAGCGGCGGCGGCTGGCGTGCGGTGAACTGTGCGTCGGGAGAATACACGATCGCGGCTAATACGATGACGTTCATCACAGATCAGCCTTTTTATCAAGTCACAGGGCTTGAAATCAAGTGGGGGCAGAACGGCACCGCGCTCAACGCGTTCCCGTATCTGTATGAGCAGGCGGAATATAGCGTGCTTTCGAGTTATGACGGCGAGGTGTATCCTTACTCTAAAGGGTGGGCGCTGTGTTATACGCAGGGCGGAAATGAGATAACGGGGTTGAACTTCACGCTCACGACCGCAAGCGGAGAGAACGAGCTGGCAAACAATTACGCAATAGTCAACATCCTGAAAGCTCTCGGAGTGGATATCAACAATGACGCGGACTTTGCGAACAATCTGTTCTATCGTATAACCTACATCCCGCAGTCCGAGCTTCGTGTGTCGCAGAAGAAGCCGTACCTCACGCACGTCGGCAAGGGCACGCTCATCTACAACCAGGGCGGTAATACCATCGAGAGCGAGTATTTCGGACAGAAGATGAAGGGCGCGATTGCGAGGATAGGGAACGTCATCCGGCGGCGGACGTTCATCTGCAATAAGTTCGTCAAAGTGCCGAGAATCGGACAGACCTATTCGCCCGACGGCGTGCCCGAGAAGATCTCGAACGTGGACTGCTCGTACGAGAAGATGTACATCAAAGTCACTGTGACCAGCGTGCCGAACTTCAACCGCCTTGCGGAATATACGGGCGTGAACTCGAACTACCGCTTGTACGACATCTCCGAGAAACAGAGCGTAGACCGTTTCGTGCACTACGAGGAGAGCTGTGTTATCAGCAATAATAAGATCGAGAACACAGGCAGCCCTATGATCACAGGAGGGGATGACGGTGGCTTGGCGGCTTATATGTCGATGTTCACGACGGATGCGGAAACGGACAACAATCGTAAAGTTACAGCGGCTTTCTTTAACAGCCGAGCAGGGAGAACGGAGGAAGACGCAGAAACAGGTGTGACAAACAATCCCATAACTCTTGCTTGCGCCTCTTTCGGTTTTGGAAATTCGCTTGTGTTCTATGCAAATATGCAAGACAATTACGGAGCAGGGCGGCAGTCTTCGGATGATTATTGGCAAACGAGCACAAAAAAGCGTACAAGCAAACAGGTGCAGTATGGCGACGGACTCGGCAATATCTCCACAATGGATGTGACGTTCGGGACTGGATTTACGGAGAGCGACAGTATGCCGTTCAACTATCCGCAAGGAGTTCCTGGGTCGATGACACCAAGTCTTCGCTTGTTGAACTCGGCAAGTCATACGTTTTACATAAGTAAGGACAGCAGGGAAGCGATACACTTCTCATATCAACTGCATCATCAGGCGGACACCTTTGACATCGTCATCGGCAACGGGCTTTCAAAATTCAATCCGCTCGTATCGGCAAAAAGGAAAGCCTTGCGCTTCATCTGGTTGACACAACGTCCTCTCGACCTTATCAATCCGCAGGTATCCGCCTATTATCAAGACCCGAATTTCCCCACGGTGACCGAGGATGCCGATAGCTCAAAGCGTAGATTCTCAATCGGCGCTATGACCAACCCGACAGGGCGGACGGTCTACGGATGGGCGATAGTCGCAATGGGCGAGATAGGTGGCATAGACGATATTGTCGTCGGTCAAAATTATCCGAGCGGACTTGAAGACGAAGCGACAACAAAGCCCCTCTATTTCAACTTCGTAGACAATTCCGTCCTCGCCACCCTCGGCATGGCGGAATAGCGAGAACGCCGCAAGGCACACGGAGCACTCTCCCGAAAGGGAGGGTGCTTTCTTATACAAAAAACACAAGGAGGCACAAATATGCTTTTTCTTTTGAACGGTGACGGCACGATGACTCGCTTGGACAGCGGGCGCATCTTTCAGGGCTCGAACAACTTCACGGAGCTGGGAGTCATCTATCCTTTTTCGGGAGTGACGCTTTCCGCGGCGTTCACGCTGCCCAACGGCATTGACACGGACTACATGCCTATGCCGCCCCTCGAAACCTACACACTGAAAGGGAAGAACGGCGAAACGAAAGTCTTCGAGAACCTCTACTACACCTCCCTCCGCATTCCCGGTGCTGTTACCGAACGGCAGGGGAATGTCAAGGTCACGGTGCTTGCGACTGCGATGGCGGAGGTGACAGCAGTTGATGACGAAGGCAGGCTGACTACCGAGGAACAGGCTACGCAGTGTACCTCATACGCGGCAACATTTACGGTTGAGTATGCGGCATTGCCTGTTTACACCGTTCCAGATGACCCGACGAAAGCGGACTTCCAGAAGCTCGTGGAACTGCTTACGGCGTATCAGGGCACGATTTCGGGCAACGTAACGGAGCTTAAAGAAAGGATGACCACGGCGGAGGGCGACATCGACACATTGCAAGCGGACATGACCGAAGCGCAAGGCGACATATCCTCGCTTGAAACACGCATGACCGCGGCGGAAACGGACATCGACAATTTGCAGTCCGACATGAGCACGGCGCAGAGTGACATCTCGTCTCTGAAGTCACGCATGACGACGGCGGAGGGGGACATTGACACCCTGCAAGCGGACATGACCACTGCCAAAGGAAACATATCCGCACTGCAAGCGGACATGACCGAGGCACAAGAGGGCATCTCGTCTCTCGAGACGCGGATGGCGGACGCCGAGGACGACATCAGTACGGCGCAAAGCAACATCACCGCGCTGCAGAACGACAAACAGGACAAGACGGACAACTCTCTCGATACGGCGGATAAGACCGTTGTGGGAGCTATCAACGAGATATACGAGGAACTGACGCAGGGCGGCGGAGTGAACTCGCGCCTTGACACTGTGGAAGCCGAGGTGAATGTGCTTGACAGCCGCGTTGAGGACGTGGAAGAAAAAACCGCGCAGCCGCTCATGACGGATTTCACGGTGGATGTGGACGCGGCGACGGCGACGAAGTTCTATAACAACGGCGACAGTTCCACGATACCGTTGCCTGCAGGTGGCGGAAGCGGTGGAGGGGGCGGCATATCTGTTTTTTCTTTTGCGGAAGCCACATGGGTGCAGCAGACCGACGGGACTTACACGCTGACGCTTACGGCGACGCAGACGGGAAAGAGCAACAACAACTACACCGCGCTTGTGGCGGCGGCAGACGGCACAGGGTTCTCACTGCTTGCGATCGCGGTCATCATCAATACGGACGGATCTCTTTACATCGAGGGCGTGACAACGCCTTTCGTCGGAAGAGTGATTATCATCGGCTAGGAGGCAGACTATGGCAGAATATGTGCAAAAATTTCCGGGTAAAATCAATGTAGCGGGCATGGATTCGAGCGAACCGGTAACAGCTCCTCAATTCAACGGCAACCTTAACGGCAATGCGACGAATGCGACCAACGCGACCAACGCCACCAACGCAACGGTGCATTCGGCAACGCTGGTTCCCAGCAACGCCGACCTTAACACCTACCGCGGAGCGAACTACTGGGGTAAAACATTTTACGCGGGCGGCAACAATACTGTGCGGAACACGCCTATTGCCGGCATCGCGTTTAGCCTTGAAGTCCTGCGCTCTGGAGCTTTTTCGACGACGCAAAGGATTGCAATCATGGCGGACGTATCAAACAATCGCCCCACTGTTTTTACGCGTTGCGTATCTGACACTACTGTCTCCGGCGGCGAGGGCACATGGACTGCGTGGACGGAAGTTGCAGAAGAGCAGGGAGAATATCCCTCAATGGGTGCAGGGAAGTTTATAGGCACTCGTGTTGCAGAAAACACCGACCTTAACTCTCTTATCCCCTCTTCCTCGAATACGGCGTTGCACTACTATTGCGACAGCATTGCCGCGGCACAAACATTCGAGAATTGTCCTGTCGACGTTCCTTTTAATATGATTACGTTTGCTCCGCAGACTTCTGGCGGAAGATATAGTCAAATTTTGTTCGCCATTAGCAAGCCCGAAATGATTTTTTCGCGGTATTGCAATAATAACTCGTGGAGCGCGTGGCGGCAATATGCCACTACTGATGGTACTTATCCCAACATGACCGTCGGAAATTCGACGAATGCTACGAACGCCACGAACGCAAACCACGCCACAACGGCGGACAACGCAACCAATGCGACAAACGCCACGAACGCAAACCACGCCACAACGGCGGACAACGCAACCAATGCGACAAACGCCACGAATGCGACTAACGACGGCGAGGGGAACAACATCGCGAACACATATGCGACGAAAACGGAACTCGCTGAGATAAGTGTGAGGGAAAGTGTTTTGCCTGTCCGAATTGAGATGCGTGATACATCCGGCAGCAATACAGTCTTTCAGTTTAAGGGAGTAGGGTTTGTGCCCGCAAGTGTTAAAGATTCTTTGAAGATTAACACTCCCGCAGAAGCGGAAGATGTCGCGGCGGCAATGTTCAGCGCGTTGGGTTCAATGGGAGTAATAACGGCATATGGAGGAGGTCTAAAAGCAGGTGCTGCCGATTCTGTTTTCCCTTCATTACAATTAGTGGCTCTTAGCGCAACGAATCTTTATATGATTGCATCTGGCTTTAAGCCGGCAAATGACACCAATCTCACGATTGATACATATTCACCAGAGAAAGCAACATTTACAACGTTTAGTGTGGATTAAGGCTATGGACAAAGACACAATGATTTTGAAAATCGGAGCAATCATACAGCAAGCCCTTATCGGAGAGGGCGAAGCGACGCGGGATTATATGACCCAGCTTGCGGACATCGCCGCGTTAGACCCCGAAATTGCGGCAGAGTGCGCGCCCGTCATAGAGGAAATCGTGTCGGACGAATTAGACCACGAGCGCAAACTGTGGGCGTTGTTCCAGCGCGTGACGGGAGCGGAAGCAAACAAGGAGGAGACAATATGACAATCGACATCAATCTCAATTACGGCTACGGGCGGCTCTCGGTAAGGGAGCCGTTTTTGATAGCTACTGACACACCCGTCGTGCTGGCGTTCCGTTCGGACTACGCGCTCAAAGACACGCTGGTCAAGTTCACATCGGACACGGGGAGCAGCTGCTCGTTCCGTTTGGCAAACCTGTCCGAAATCGAAATTCCGCAGGCGTTCGTGCACGCGGGGACGGTCACCGTCGAGCTTGCGCTCATCGTTGCGGAAAAGGTCGTAAAGCGATGGGAAGTCGAACCTATCGTTTTTGCCGAGGACAGCACGGGATTTTCTCTGCACCCCGAATTTGAGGACATCCGCGCAAGGCTCGCCGCGCTCGAAGCAGTAGCAAACAATCACACCCTCGCGCTTTCTGAACTGCAGGAAGAGTTCGGAGAAATGAACGAAACCGTGACGGGAATTGACTCCATTGTCAATGATCCGCTCGAATAAAAACACAAGGAGAACACCACTATGACTTTTGAAGAAATCAAGGAAATCATTATTTCCGTGCTCGCGCCCGTCGGCGGAGTCGCAGGGCTCGTCGCGATCATCACGTCCATCGCGAAGATCATCTCCGCCGCCAAGAGCGGAAAGACCGTGGCAAAATATACGTCTGCGGTCAACGATATGAAAACGCAGCTTTTGTCAGAGTTGCAAAACTCGCTCAACTGCTCCCTCGACGTCGACATCTCCGCAAAACTTAACGATGTGCTGGAGAAGCTCGAAGCGCAATATGTGCAGAAAGCGCAGTCCATTGACGAAAAGCTCGAGGTCATGCGCGAACTGTCCGTTGAGATGACGAAGCTGATGAGCACGTCCCGGAAGATCACCGAGGACAAGCGCGCGGAGCTCAATTCGCTCATCGAGAAAGCAAACGGCGTCGTGACGGCGGCGGAAGTCGAGGTCAAACCCAAAGTCCAGATTTCCCTCGGCGCGCCTGCGGCAAGCGACAACACGTCATCGACGGCGGTGCAGACGACCAAACACAAAATCACGGTATAGGGGGTGAGCCCTTATGAAGAAACTCGGAAAGGCGTCGTTCTGGGTGGGGCTGATCGAGCAGCTCGTCTACATCGTCCCCACCCTGGCAACGGTGCTTTATTACTATTTCGACCAAATACGTGACACGGTCTCGCGGTCGTCGCAGTACAGCTTCGCGCTTGCAATCGCGCTGTTCGTCCTGTTCATCGTGTACAGGCACTTCGCGAAGACCAAGCTCGAGGAACTGCGGCAGAGTGTAGTGCAGACGGAAACGGATCTCAAGAACGAGCCGGAAGGGAACACCGAAAAGCGCGCCCTGCTCGCAGCGAACGCCCGGAAGGACAGGCAGAAGCTCGACACGCTAGACCGCGCCCAGGTGCTTATAGCTCTCGTCATATTCGCGCTGGCGGTGTACATCCTCGAACAGGCGGCGATAGGGCTCACCTCGCTGGCGTTCATCGCGTGCGTGTCTATCGCGGCGGGAGCCGGTATACATATCGGCGTTCTGAAACTTAAAGAAAGGGAGGCGACTCGTCATGTTAAAGAAGAATGAGAATTTCTTAAGCATCATCGTGAAAGCGGGTATGCCCGTTGTGGCGATCGTCGGGCTCATCCTCTCGCAGTTCGTGACATTCGGCGCGGAGTTCAGCTTCGGCGTGACCAACACCACCAAGATGGTGATATGCGCTGTTGCGCTCTTTTTCTTCTATGTGCCCATCCGCGACATCTTCCTGCAATACTTCAACGGGGGAGAGCGCACAAAAGACAAGGTGGCGGCGTACGAGGACATTGTGAACTTCGCATGTGACAATCGCACGAAAGAGTTCAAGGCGTTTTGCGTTGTGGAATACAATGAGCGCAAGAAAAGCGTGATAGACGCCATCCTGCGCAACACCGACTACACCTTTGAAACTTTCGGCGAGAAATACCGCTTCGACAAAGAAGCAGTCAAGGCGGACGAACAGCTCACCAAGAGGGAAAGACGGGCGATGTTATATGCCATACGGGAAGAAGGAAAGATAAAGCCCGAATCGGTGGACACCATTCTCCCCAGCGGCAAGAAACGCCCGAGTCAGCACAGGCGTGTGAACTCGAACCCGGACGCACTCTCTCGGCGCACGCTTGCCCTCAAGAGCGTCACCAGCGTCATCTCCTGCGTGGTCTTCGTGTCCATCGGTTTGTCGCTTGTGGAAGGCACCAGCGCGGTCGAGGTCGCGACCACGGTCATAATGCTCATCGGCTTGTGCTTGTGGCAGGCGTTCTCGGCATTCTCCGCCGCGCGCCAGATAAACAATGCGCTGTGCAACCAGCTTGCCGAAAAGACGATGTTCCTCCTCGAGTTCAAGGAATATCTCAAACGCCATCCACAGTTCGCCGCCATCTCAGCCGTGCAACCTGCAAACGTCGCCTCGGAGGTCAACGTGCCGTATGCAAGACGCGATTGCGATTTTCCCCAAAAGGACGAAGAGGACCCAAACTACATCTTGACCTTGACCAAAAACTAGTCCCTCGCATCACCCCTCCGAGTAAGCCGCACCCGCGCGCCGAAAGGAGGGGATATTTTTACGCTTTTTATGGCACAATTTATGGCACAAAATCTAAAAAAACGGTGCAAAATAGCACAAAATGGCACAAAATCAGCGGTTAAACATAGGGCAAAAAGCCACTAAATAGTAGGGTTTATGAAAATCTATTTCAACTCCCCGCACCTCCACCACAAAACACGCTTGCTTGCAAGCGTGTTTCTTTTATGAGAGCGGGGAGTCTTCCCCTTGGCTGACGCGGTTTGAGCGGAGAAAGCGATATGAAGCCGCACACCTGTTCGTAGGTTCACGGCGCGGCGGCGAAAGTCCCGTACAACATACGTTTCTCCGCACAAGACCGCTGTTCCGTCGCGCGCTGTCATTCTTCCGCGCGCTCCTTACGACTCCCCGCACCTCCGCCAGCGCCGGCGCAAGGCAATTTGCGCTGCACCCTGCAGAAACTGCAGGGTGTTTGCTTTTATGCCTGCGCTTGCTTTTCGCGTCGCAAAAACGCGGGACGTTCGCGCGCTCCGCGTTTGAAAACTATCGCGCGCTCACTCGTTTTCGCTCCGCGGAGCGGCTGCGCCGCATTTATAATTCGGGTTGAGGGCGCACGGGGTCCCTGCAAACATCGCGGAATGCGATTTTGCGGGGTGAAGCTGCGCCCTTTTTGCGTGTCTTGAATTTCGGTCACATACGTCTTTGTATGCTCCCTCATTCCCGCACTTAAAAGGACGCGATCCGCATCCCGTCATTGTGTTTGACCGATAAGCAACCGTGTGCGGGATAACGCTCCGCCAGCGCCGGCGCAAGGCAATTTGCGCCGCACCCTGCAGAAACCGCAGGGTGTTTGCTTTTATGCCTGCGATACGGCGTGATTGACTTGACGTGCGGAAGGGTGGTATGATGGAGCCGAAAGACAAAATGCGAGGTGCACAATGAAAAGGCATGTGGTTATAGCGTTCGTTTACGCGGTCGCCGCAATGGCGTGCGGAGTGTTTTACCGCGAATTTACCAAGTTCAGCGATTTTACGGGCGTGACCGCGCTGGGCAAGGTGCACACGCACCTGTTCATGCTGGGCATGGTGGTGTTCCTGCTGGTCGCGCTGTTTGACGCGAAACTGTCTTTGAGGCAGAGCAAGCTCTACAAGCCCTTCGTCATCGTCTACAACATCGGCGTGCCGCTTGCGTCCGTCATGATGCTTGTGCGCGGGGTGCTGCAAGTCGCCGGCGTCACCGTCAGCGCAGGTGCGGACGGAGCGGTTGCCGGCATATCAGGCGTGGGACACGTCGTCACGGCGGCGGGAATAGTGTTGTTCTTCGTGATGCTGCTGGGCGCGCTGAAGGAGAAAAAGGCGGAGCGGTCTGACGCCGGAGCGGCGGAGAACGGAGAGGAAACAGGCGAATAGAATCCCGGTTTCGTGCGGTTTACCGCGTGCGTCCGTCGCTTTCGTGGCGGCGTACCGAGAGGACGGCGGGCGGGGTAAAAGGAAGGGAAAAGCACCCGTGCAACGGGTGCTTTTGCATTGGCATCTTTTAGGCGGCTGCGCGGAGTGGCCGCTGCCGTTATGTCCGAGGAGCTCAGAGCATCGCTTCGATGTCCGCAAGAGTGAACGTGCGCGAAATGATGTAGCGCGTGACTCCCGCGGGATCGAAGCTGCCGTAACCCACGACGTTGAAAGTGCCGTTCACGCACACCACGCCGCTGTAGCCGTTGTCGATGACGGCCTTGTAGGGCTTGGCGAAATAGTCGGTTTTGCCGAGTTCGATGAGGTACTTGCCCTTGCTGTCGTCGGACGCGTCGTCGTTGGCGTAGGACATGAGATCTGAAAACGTGCCCACCCATGCGTACCAGCCGCCGCTTATGCGGTTGTAGGCGCTGACCGCGCTGCGCTTTACCGGGATCATCTGGCGGAAGGAGATGAGCACTTTGCCCGTCGTTGCGTCGTACTCCGCCTTGTGTCTGTCGCCGGAGAGCTCGTAGGGGAGCTCTTTGAGCCCGTACCAGCTGTCGCCTTCGTCGTCCGAAAAGGCGATGAGCGAGCGCGTCACGCGCTTTTCCGCGCGCGAGATGAGGATGAGCGTGTCGGTGTCGGGATTGCGTATGATCTCCACTTCGCACATGCCGTATTGCCTCGTTTCGTTTGCGTAGTTCGGCATGAGGAGTTCCGGCGCGGACCATTCGGCATTGCCTTCGGCGTCGAAGGTGAGGTATGTCTTGTAAACGTTGAAAGAGTGGTCGTGGAAAAGCCCCATCCACTTGTCGATATACTCGCCGTTCTCTTTGAGCTGCGTGAGCGAGGACATGGCGACGATGGCGTCCGCGGGGGAGTGGAAATTCTCGAATTCGGACCATGTGACTCCGCCGTCGTCGGAGAAGGAGAAGTTGAAGCCGTTCGCCTTATACGACGTCGCGGGCCAATAGGGGCAGCCGGAGATCATGACCAGCTTTTCGCTGCCGTCGGTGAAATGCAGATTGTAAAGGGTGGGCGTTTCCTGCGAATCCGCGAAACTCGACGGGAGTCCGCCCACTCTGTCCGACCAGGTCGCGCCGAGATCGGAGCTGACTCGCATTGCAAGCTCGCCTTTGCCGTGTCCGAGAGGATACATAACGATGATCTTGCCCTGCGCCGTACCGTCGTCCACCCATACGGTGTCGGGATGGGCGATGTAGCTGCCCGTCTTTTCCACCGTCACGGCGGTGTCGAGAGGCAGATGCACGACGGGTATGCTCAAAAAGTCCGCCGGCTCGTTGAGAGTGGCGAAATGAACCGGCACGAGAACTACCGCCAGCACCGCTCCGGCGGAGAGTATCGCCGTAAGCGAGATAAGTATCTTCTTGCGGCTGCGCCTGAGCCATGCGGCGAACCGCCCGCGCTTTCCGCCCTTTTTCCGTCCTCCGCAATCGTTGCCGTCCGGTGCGGAAACGCTCTGTGCCGCTTCGCGCCCCGCGGATGAGGTTTCGTCTGTGAGTGTGCTGCCGTTGATCTCGTTCCTGTCTGTCATGCCGTCCTCCGGTGCGGATCTGCGTGTCGGCGCCGAACGGCGCACGCGCCGTCAAGCCGACGTTTTATTGTAAAGCGCATTAGGCCGGGTGTCAAGCAGGGGCGGTCCGTCTTGACAAAAAGGGATTTTGCGGAGTATAATCTGTCATATGTGCACAGCCGTGCGCACAGCCGCGCATACGTGCGGAACGCGGCGGACCGGACGCGCATTGCGACTTCGCCTGGATGAAAGTTTTGCACGAAACGGCTGTTTTTGCGCCGAAACGGATATTTTAACATCTGATATTGCTGATCGCGGAGCGCGGATAAGCCGCGCACCCACGGAGGGAACATGTGTCTTGAAAAACTTGCCGCAGCATACATACGTTACGATACGGGCAGGCACGACAGGGTAAGGATAGCGTCGCAGACGCCGCCTGCCGGAGTCGGTGCGGAAGAGTACGCCTACCTGCCGGACGGCGACTCGATGCACATGCTCAATTTCTACCGTCCGGAAGGTGCCGACGTGGGGGCGAAGCTGCCTCTTATCGTCAACATACACGGCGGCGCATGGGTGTACGGCGACAAGGATCTCAACAAATATTACTGTATGTATCTCGCGTCCAAAGGCTTCTGCGTGATGGGGATGAGCTACCGCCTCATGCCGGACGTCACTCTGAAGGAACAGGTGCAGGACGTCTTTGCGGCGCTGAACTGGACTGCGGACAATGCCGCGCGCCTGGGAGCGGACGTTTCGGAGGTCATGCTCACCGGCGACTCCGCCGGTGGACATCTCGCGTCGCTTGCGCTTGCAGCCATGCTGTCGCCGGGGCTTGCGGAAAGATACGGAGTGAAAGCGCCCGATATGAACGTGCGGTGTCTTGTGATGAGCCATCCCGTGTGCGAAGTGCACTCCGTTCTGCGCGGAAAAGACAACGGACCGGCGCGGCACGGCAAACTCGTGCAGCACGTCTTCGACAGGCTGCTGTTCGGTCCGAAACCGCGCGGCAATGCGGTGTACGGAGCGTCCGCTTTTACGGAGTATTCGGAGGGGGTGACTTTCCCTCCCGTCATGCTGATAGGGTGCGAAAGGGACGTCTACGCAAGGCACAGCCTGTTTCTTGCCGATGAGTTCGCAAAGCTGGAAAAAGAGGGCAGATGTCCGCGTTTTCTCTTCGATTTCGTGAAAGCGGACGACGAAACGCGGCGGCTCAGGCACGTCTACAATATCGTGAGATACGAGTGGGCGGAGTCCGGCAGAGTGAACGATCTGTCCCTCGCATTTTTCCGCGAGAGCATGGGCGGCGCAGACGAATGACGAGTAGAACCTGCGGAAGAATGCGAAAACCGGAGATTTATAATATTATTTTAAGATTGCAGTAATAAAATTATCCATATGCGCGTCGGTTCGGTTTCGGTGCGGATGCCGGCGGGCGCAAGCGCGGACGTTCGGAGGCTCGGATGAGGAACTTTGCTTTGAAGATGAAAGAAGCGGCTGTCGCGGTGATACCCATCACCGCGCTGGTTCTCATCCTCAATTTCTCGCTCGGAGGGATGCCGACTCTCAATCTCGCTTCCTTCCTTGTCGGGGCGGTGCTGCTCATCGTCGGCATGGCGCTGTATACGCTGGGCAGCAGTGTGTTCATGGAGCCTGCGGGAGAGCACATAGGCGCGAAAGTCACCGCGACGGGGAAAGTGTGGTTCATCCTTCTCGTGGCACTCGTGGTCGGCGTGGTGGTCACCGTCGCCGAGCCCGACCTCACCGTGCTGGCGACTCAGATAGGCAGCATACCCAATATCGTCCTTATCGCAAGCGTGGGAGCCGGTGTGGGCGTATTCATGGTCATAGCGGTACTGCGCGTGCTGCTCAAGGTCCGCCTCAACGCGCTGCTCATCGCGTTGTACGCGGTGGTGTTCGTGATGGCGGCGTTTGTGGCGGAAGGATATGTGCCTCTCGCTTTCGACTCCGGCGGCGTGACGACAGGGCCCATAACGGTGCCTTTCATTCTTGCGCTCGGCGTGGGCATATCCGGCGCGGTGGGCGGCTCGCGGTCGCAGGAGGACAGCTTCGGCATGGTGGGGATATGTTCCGTCGGGCCGATCATAGCGGTGCTCATTCTGGGGCTTGTTTACAGGACGGACGCACAGGCGGAGGTCACCCGGCTGGGAGTGTTCGCGGATTTCGGCGACGTGATGATGACCTATCTCAAAGCCCTTCCGACCTACCTCGAAGAGGTCGGCATCGCGCTTGCTCCGATATTCGCTGTTTTCCTCATCTTCCAGTTTACCATGCTGAAACTGCCGGTTAAAAGCCTTTTAAGGATGATGATCGGCGCGGTATACACCTACATAGGGCTGACGCTTTTCCTCACGGGAGTCAACGTCGGATTCATGCAGGCGGGCACGTATATCGGCGGAGCGCTCGCCGGAGTGAGCAGATGGCTGGTCATCCCGATAGGCGCGCTGATAGGTTCGCTCATAGTGCTTGCCGAGCCGGCGGTGCACGTCCTCAACAGGCAGGTGGAGCAGATCACGGGCGGAGCGGTGAGCCGTAAGAACATGCTCGCGGTGCTGGTCATTTCCATGGCGGTCGCGGTGGCGCTGAGCATGATCCGCGTTGCGACGGGGATCTCGATATGGTGGATCATCGTGCCCGTGTACGCCGCCGCGCTGGCTTTGTCATTCTTCGTGCCCAAGATATTCACCGCGATAGCGTTCGACTCCGGCGGCGTCGCGTCGGGGCCGATGACGGCGACATTCCTGCTGCCTTTCGCAATGGGCGCGACTGCGGAGCTTGGCGGCTCTATCATCAACGACGCGTTCGGCACTGTGGCTTTCGTCGCCATGACTCCGCTCGTCGCCGTGCAGATAATGGGACTTGTCTACAAGGTCAAGAAGACCGCGGCAGCGCGTGTCGCCGCGGAGAAATACAGGGCTCTGCTCGCGCATGAAGGCGAGATCATCGAGCTGGACGGGGAGGACGCGGCATGAAGCTGAAACTCGTGTTTGTCATCGTCGACAAGAACAAGGCGGAGAAAGTCGTACGCGCGCTGGAGGAACACGGACTGCGGCATCCGCAGGCGGCGCTCGGTACGGGCACGGCTCCGTCCGCGCTGTCCGAGCTGCTCGGCACGGGCGAGACCGAAAAAGTGGTGATACACGGTACGGCGGAAGAAAGCGTTGTGCCGGGACTTTACGCAATGCTGAAAGAAAAATTCGCATTTGAGGAGAAGAACACGGGCATCGCGTTTACCGTGCCCGTAAAGAGCGTCGGCGGACCCGCCACGCTCGCGCTGCTCGCCGGAAGCGGATACACGGCGGGACGGGAGGTGAAGAAATGAGTTACAGACTGATAGTCGGCATAGTCAACCGCGGGTTCGAAACCGCGGCAATGGACGCGGCAAGAAGCGCCGGAGCGACAGGCGGCACGCTCATCAATGCCAGAGGAGCGGGGGCGAGAGAGGCGGAAAAGGCGTTCGGCATCGCCGTTCAGCCGGAGAAGGAGATAGTGCTCATTCTGTCGCCCGAAGAGAAGTGCCCCGGCATAATGAAAGCGGTGGTGGAAAAGGTCGGGCTCAATACGGCGGGCGCGGGGATATGTTTCACACTTCCCGTCGACAGCGTGCTCGGCGTAACCATGGGCATAGACGAGCGCGGCGGCGCAAACTGCGGAAGCAACGGAGAAAGCACGGATTGACGCCGTGTTTTTTCATGCCGTGACGGGTGGACTTCCGCGCCACGGAGGAGCGGTATTAAGCGGCGGTTCTCCGAAGTCCGCGGTGGCGGCACGCGACCGCTGTGGGCGACGCCTTTGCGGAAGAGCGTCCGGGAATATTCCATGTCGGAAGCGGTTCGCCCTTTTTGCCGAGGTCATCGGGGGCGAAACGGCGGAAATTCATCGGCGGTGCGCGGACGGAGAATAATTCGCGCTTGATTATGTACTCTGAAAGTTATATACTTATCGTATGAGCGTCAAAAGACTGATCTTTCTCAAAAGCCCCGGCGACAACGTGTTCGTCAATCAGGCGCTGGAAGCCGCGCTGACGGAGTACGTCGGAGAGGGCGAAGCCGCGCTGTATCTGTGGAGCAATTCGGACGCGGTCGTGATAGGGCGCAATCAGGACGCTTACGCCGAGTGCCGCGTGGACGCTCTGGAGAGTGCGGGCGGTATGCTTGCGCGGCGGCTTTCGGGCGGCGGCGCGGTGTGGCACGACGGCGGCAATCTCAACTTTACTTTCATATCGTGCGAAAAAGACGAAGATAAGGACGCGAATTTCGGCATAGTGCTGAGCGCGCTTGCCTCTCTCGGCATACACGCCGAACTCGGCGGCAGGAACGACCTCATGCTAAACGGCGCAAAGTTCGGCGGCAGCGCCTATTACAGGCGGGACGGAAAAGCTCTGCACCACGGGACGGTCATGGTGAACACTCCGCCGGACGCCGTCGCGCGTTATCTCACTCCGCCTTCCGAAAAGTTCGAGGGCAAGGCAGTGAAGAGCGTGTCATCGCGCGTCGCTCCGCTGGAAAGCGCGTTGCCGGGCATTACGGTGCAAAACGTTGCGGACGCGCTCAGGAACGCGTTCGCGGCGGCGTATCCGGAAGCGGAGATGCGCGAGATACTTCCCGTGTCGCTCGGCGCGGAGAGAGTGATGAAATGGGCGGGATTTTTCCCGCGTGACGATTGGCGGTACGGCAGACGCGGCACGGTTGTGAAACGGATGCCCGCCGAGGTGTTCGGAGAGCGCGCCGTGCTTCGCGCTGTGTTTGACGAGAACGGTTTCGCCGGAGCGGAACTGGCTTCGGACAGCCTTGACGCGGACGGCGTGAGCGCGGTGAACGCGCTGCTCGCCGGGAAAGACGCGGCGGAGTTTTCTCTTGCCGCGGACAAGGCGGAAGCCGCGGCGAAAGAAGCCGAAAAGCTGCGCGCGCGGCTGAAGGAGGAAGGTTGTGTTTGATCTTGCCGTACTTGGCGGCGGTCCTGCCGGATATACGGCGGCGATCCGCGCCGCGAAACTCGGAATGAGCGTCCTGCTCGTCGAACAAGGCGGGACGGGCGGCACGTGCCTTAACCGCGGCTGCATTCCGACAAAATGCCTTTTGCATTCCTCCGGGCTGTACGCGTCGCGCACGGCGTGGGCGGAATGCGGAGTGAATGCGGAAAACGTCGCTTTCGACGAAAACGCGGCGTATCTGCGCAAGGACGGCATAGTGGCTTCGCTCCGCGGCGGCGTGGAGAAACTCCTGAACGCCTGCGGAGTGAAAACCGTACGCGCACGTGGAAAGATCGTTTCGCCGCACGCAGTCGAAGCGGACGGCGAAATATTCGAGAGCAGGCGCATACTCATTGCGACGGGTTCACGCCCCTCTCTGCCGAGCGTGAAAGGAGCGGAAAACTTTCTCACTTCCGACGACGTGCTCGCGGGACCGCTTGCGGACGGCGGCACAGTCATCGTGGGCGGCGGCGTGATAGGGACGGAACTGGCATGCTATTTTGCGGAAACCGGGCGCGATGTTACGGTGCTGGAATACGCGGACAGGATTCTGCCGTCCTTCGGGAAGGAGATCTCGTCGCAGCTTGCGGCCTCGCTCAGGCGCAAAGGCGTAAAGATATGCACGTCCGCGCGTGTAACCGAGGTCGGGAAAGAATACGCCGTGTACGAGAGCGGCGGACAAACGCTGCGTGCGGAAGGCGCGGCGGTCGTGGCGGCGACGGGACGGAAGGTCAACGTAGAAGACATCGGGCTTGAAAATATCGGTTTGCCCGGCGCTCCCGTAAGCGTGAACGCGGACATGATGACCGCGGCGGAAGGGGTGTATGCGGCGGGCGACGTGACGGGCGGAATACAGCTGGCGCACTATGCTTCGGCGTGCGCGCTGAAAGCGGTGGGACATATGGCGGGGAAGCCGTGCGGCGTCGATCTCGCGACGGTGCCGTCGCTGGTGTACACATCTCCGGAGATAGTGTGCGTAGGGCGGACAGCGGACGCAGCAAAGACGGGCAAATTCATGCTCGGCGCGAACGGGAAGAATCTGGTGAACGGCTCGAACAGAGGGTTTATCAAGATATATTGCGACGATAAAGATACGATAGTGGGAGCCGAGGCGTTCGGCGACGGCGTTACCGAACTTGCCGGCGAGCTGACTCTCGCGGTGAGCCGCGGGCTTTCGGCGGAGCAGGTCGCGTCCGTAATACATGCGCATCCCACGTTGTACGAGAGCGTTGCGGAGGCGTGCGGGGACGTGTACGGCCTTGCCACTCACAAACTGTAGGAGGAGAGGGGGATTATGCTTAAACGCACCGCGCTTTACGATACGCATACCGCACTCGGCGGAAAGATGGTGGAGTTCGCCGGTTACGAACTGCCCGTACAGTATTCGGGCATCCTCGAAGAGCACCGCGCCGTAAGGACGGCGGCAGGTATATTCGACGTGTCGCACATGGGCGAGTTCTTCTTCGAGGGCGAGGGGGCGGAAGCCGCGCTCAATTCGCTTCTCAGCAACGATATACGAGGCATGACGGACGGCAGGGTGAGGTATTCGCTGCTGCCCAACGAGCGCGGAGGCGCGGTAGACGACGTGCTGGTCTACCGCATGAACGCGGAGAAATTCATGGTTGTCGTCAACGGCGCGAACGTGGCGAAGGACGAGGCGCACGTCAGGGCGCACCTTTCCGGCTGCGGATTCAGGAACGAGTCGGAGAAGGTGTCGCAGATGGCGGTGCAGGGTCCGGCGTCGGAGAAGATAATGGAACGCGTGACGGAAGGAACGCTGCCGCGGAAATATTACACGTTCACGGAGGACGTTTCCGTCGGAGGGCACCGCGTGCTGATCTCGCGCACGGGGTATACGGGCGAAACGGGGTTCGAGATATACTGCGAAAACGCGTGCGCGGCGGAAATTTACGCGGTTATACTCGCCGCCGGCAAAGAGTACGGGCTCATCCCCTGCGGACTGGGCGCGAGGGACACGCTGAGGCTGGAGGCCGGCATGCCGCTCTACGGGCACGAGCTCGGCGAGGACATCCCCGTAGACGAAGTCGGGCTGGACTTCGCCGTCAAGCCGGAGAAGGGAGATTTTACGGGGAGGGACGCCGTCATCGCGCACGTCCCCGAATACGAGCGGATAGGGGTGAAGGTCGCGGGGCGCGGCATAGTGCGCGAGAACTGCGACATATACGCCGACGGCGTGCCCGTCGGACGGAGCACGTCGGGCACCCATTCGCCGACGCTGGGGTGCGGCATCGCGATGCTGCGCATAAAGCGCGGCGCCGAAGGCGCGCTCACCGCGGACGTCAGGGGAAGAACCATACCCCTCGAACGTACGGGACTGCCCTTTGTCGGGCGCAGATGAGAACGCAACCGCGGACGGTACGTCCGCAGGCATATAAGGAGTGAGGATATGAAACAATACACACGCACACACGAATGGGTAGAACTTCGCGACGGCAAGGCGTACGTCGGCATCACCGCGCATGCGGCGGAAGAGCTGGGGGAGATCGTTTACGTCGAACTTCCGGAGATCGGCGCGCAGGCGGCGGCAGGGGAGGCATGCTGCGAACTCGAATCCGTCAAAGCGGTAGCGGAAGTCAATTCTCCCGCAAGCGGCACGGTCGCGGAGGTCAACGGAGAGCTTGCGGACGCTCCCGAAAAGGCTGGAGAAGAGGGCGTATGGCTGTTCGCGGTCGGTGATCCCGTGCTCGCGGACGGACTGATGAGCGAAGCCGAATACGAAGCGTTCTTGAGGTGAAAAATGTCTGACTATCTTTCTGTGTCCGAAAGGGAGAGGAGCGAGATGCTCGCTTTCCTCGGCATTTCGGATGTTGCGGAACTGTACTCCGATCTGCCGCGCGCGCTGAGGAAGAAGAAGTTCGCGCTGTCCGACGGCATGTCGCAGCAGGAAACGTACGAGGCGCTGGCGTCGCTTGCCGCAAAGAACGCCGTATACAAGAGCGTGTTCCGCGGCGCGGGCAGTTACAACCATTACATACCCGCGGCGGTGAAAAGCCTGACTTCGCGCGAAGAGTTTCTCACGGCGTACACGCCGTATCAGCCAGAGATCTCGCAGGGGATACTGCAGGCGACGTTCGAGTTCCAGACCATGATATGCAATCTCACGGGGATGGACGTCGCCACGGCTTCGCATTATTCCGGCGCGACGGCGGCGGCGGAAGCGTGCGTGATGTGCGCGGAAGGCAATGGTAAAGTGGTCACCTTCTCCAACATCAATCCCGACACGCTGGAAACGGTGCGCACTTATCTCGCCGCGCGCGGCATGGAGCTTGAGGTCGTTTCCGCGCCGAACGGATATGCGGAATTCCGCCCCGGTACGGGCGCGAAAGTCATGTACGTTGAGTCGCCGAATTATTACGGCATCGTCGAGGACGTCGCGTCCCTTGCCGCCGCCGCCAAGGCGGAGGGAATGAAAGTGGTCGTCGGCGGCAATCCGCTCGCGCTTGCGCTGTTCAGAAGTCCCGGCGAATGCGGTGCTGACGTTGCGGTCGGCGACGCGCAGCCTTTCGGGATGCCGATGAGTTTCGGCGGGCCGTATCTAGGCTTCATGGCGGCGAAACGCGGATATATGCGCAAACTTCCCGGCAGGATAGTCGGCGAGACTTCGGACGCGGACGGCAGGCGTGCCTTCGTGCTCACTCTGCAGACGCGCGAGCAGCACATCCGCCGCGAAAAGGCGACGTCCAACATATGTTCCAACCAGGCGCACTGCGCGCTGACCGCCGCGGTGTATCTGTCGCTGATGGGACCGCGAGGGCTGCGCGACACCGCGGTCAAATGCGCTTCCAACGCGCACTATCTCGCCAAAGAACTTGCGCATGCGGGGGCGAAACTCTTCTACGAAGGAGAGTTCTTCGACGAATTCGTCACCATAACTCCCGGCAAGGCGTACGCGGTGGCGGCGGCGCTGGAAAAGAAGAATATCCTCGGCGGACTGCCTCTCGACGAGCACCGCATCCTCTGGTGTTGCACCGAGATGAACCGCAAGGCGGATATGGACGAAGTCGTCGGGACTGTGGAGGAAACGCTATGAAGACCGTGTTTGAAAAATCCGTAAAGGGAAGAGGCGGTTTCGCCGTGTCTGCCCTTGAGGTGGAGAGATACGACTACGAGTCCGACCGTCTGCGCGAAGAACTTGACCTGCCCGAACTTTCCGAGCCGGAAGTCGCGGCGCATTTCACCGCGCTCTCCAAGCGCACGTTCGGCGTGGACGACGGGTTCTATCCGCTGGGTTCGTGCACTATGAAGTACAACCCGAAACTGCACGAAGAGATCGCCGCGCTGCCGGGGTTCAGGGACGCGCATCCGCTTGCGCGTGCCGACAAAGTGCAGGGTTGTCTTGCCATTATCGACACTTTAAGTGCCTATCTTGCAGGCATCACGGGTATGGACGCGGTGACGCTCCAGCCGTGTGCAGGCGCGCACGGAGAGTTCACGGCGCTGCTCATGGTCAGGGCGTACCACCTCTCGCGCGGCGATTCCGGACGCACGAAAGTGCTCATTCCGGACAGCGCGCACGGCACCAACCCGGCTTCCGCGGCAATGGCGGGATTCGAGGTGGTGACGCTGAAGTCCGACGATGACGGCAGGGTGAATCTCGCCGATCTCAGGCTGAAGGCGGGCGACGACACGGCGGCTCTCATGCTCACCAATCCCAACACGCTCGGCATATTCGAGAAGCACGTCGCCGAGATCGCGGACATCGTTCACGAAGCGGGCGGACTGATGTACTACGACGGAGCGAATCTCAATGCGGTCATGGGCGTGGTGCGTCCCGGCGACATGGGGTTCGACCTCGTGCACCTCAATCTGCACAAGACATTCTCCGCTCCCCATGGCGGCGGCGGTCCCGGATCCGGACCGGTGTGCTGCAAGGCGGAGCTTGCGCCCTTCCTGCCCGATCCGCAGGTGACGAGGACGGAGAAGGGGTTCCGTTTCGGCAGGAGCGAATGGTCGTGCGGCAGAGTGAGCGCGTTTTACGGCAATTTCGGCGTATACGTCAAGGCGCTTGCCTACATCGTGACGCTGGGAGGCAAAGGGCTTCGCGCGGCGGCGCAGACAGCGGTGCTGAACGCCAATTATCTGCGTGAGAAGATCAGTTATTTCTATCCCGTCGGAGAGGGCAGATGCATGCACGAGTTCGTGCTGTCCATGCGCAAACTGCGCGAGGAAACGGGAGTGACCGCCGCGGATGTGGCGAAAGGACTTATAGACCGCGGCATACATCCGCCGACGATGTACTTCCCGCTCATAGTCGAGGACGCGCTCATGTTCGAGCCGACGGAGACTGCCGACAAGGCGGCGCTCGATGCGGCGGCGGACGCGCTGAAAGAGATCATAGATCTCGCGTACAGCGATCCGGACGCCCTGCGCTCCGCTCCCCGGACGACTCCCGTGCGCCGTCCCGACGAAGCGGCGGCGGCACGGAACCCCGTCGTGAAAGGATGAGGCGGAAGGGTACTCCCGCGGCGTAAAACGTCGTAAAACGGCGAAGTCTTTCGGCGGCGGATATTTACATCTGCCGCCGAATATGTTAAAATCAAAGAGGTGCGGAAGCGCACTGAAACATTTGCGGAGGTTTGTAATGGCTAAGGGCAAAAAAGACTATTTCGGGCTGTCCTACATCGTCAGCGTCATTCTGGCGATCATCCCCATCACGGCGTGGATATGCGGTGTGATCACAAGAATCAGCGAGGGCAAGATCGTTGCCGGCATAATTCGTTTTTTCACGGGTTTCTGGATCGTGTGGGTAATCGACCTCGTTATGATGATCACCAAGAAATCCATCTGGCGTCTGCTCAATGTCTGACGTCGCGTTTTCGGTTTCCGCAGGCGGTGTGACCGTCTGCGGCTCTCCGAAAGAGATACTTTCGGAGCTCGCGTTCGCACACTATCCCGTGACGGTCGACGCGGGGGAGGGAGAAAGGACTTTCGCCTCCTTCGACGGAGTGCGGGAATATTTGCAGACGCGCTTTTCCGCCGCGCCGCATGACGGCGGAGGAGATGCGGCGGAATGTTCGCCGGCGCGGCACGCCTGAGGCGCGCCGTTTTTTTTGCACGTTCCGCCCCCGGCGGAGAAAGGCTTTGATTTCGGTTCGTCCGCCTCCCGTGTAAGGTTCCGCGCGGGCGCGGAGGCGCGGTGCAATGTTTGTATATTTAATATAAATTTTAGTTTACGGCGGACTGTTGACATAAAACCTCGGCGCACATATAATAAAACGTTGTAACGACAGGTGTCGTTTTTTCGGCACACTTATTTTCGGAGAGTTATATGTCAGAACGGAAAAAGCCAAAGGACAAAGGAGTCCTCGGCACATTGCTCGGGTGCGTGGGCGAATACAAGGGGGCGTCGGTGCTTACGTCCGTATTCGTCGTATTCGAGGTCGTGCTCGAAGTTTTCATACCTCTGATCATGGCGCAGATCATTGACGTCGGGCTGGACGAGAGTCTGACTTCCTTCACGTTTGAACTCCGGCTGGGCGCGTCCGTTACGCAGCTGTTCACGGTGCATTCGCGCACGGATTTCATACTCATCAGCGGTGCGCTCACCATTGTCATGGCTTTGCTGTCGCTGCTCTTCGGCGTGCTGTCGGGCAGGTTTGCCGCCTATGCGGCGACGGGCTTCGGCATGAACGTCAGGAAGGGCATCTACTACAAGATACAGGATTTCAGTTTCGCAAATCTCGACCGCTTCAGCACCGCCGGTCTTGTGACGCGTCTTACCACGGACATCACCAACGTGCAGATGTCGTACATGATGGTGATCAGAGTGCTGGTGCGCGCCCCGGTCATGCTCATTCTCGCACTCGGTATGGCGATCTCCATCAATCCGGAGCTTGCCGTCGTCTTTGCGGTGGCGCTTCCCGTCATCGTGGTCGGTCTGGGCATAGGCATAGTCATCGTCTACCCGCGCTTTACCAAAATGCTGAAAAAGTACGACGACATGAACGAGATCACGCAGGAGAATCTCACCGCGATACGCGCGGTCAAGACTTTCGTGCGCGAGGACTTCGAGACGCAGAAGTTCAAAAAGATCAGCGACACGGTGCAGAAGCTCCAGTTCTCCGCCGAAAAGATGCTGGTCATAGCCATGCCGCTCATGCAGTGTGTGGCGTTCGCGTGCATAATCGCGGTGGTGTGGTTCGGCGGCAACAACATCATCGCCGGGGACATGCAGTTCGGTTCTTTTGCGGCGTTTCTTAACTACATCATGCAGATACTCATGTCGCTTGCCATGGTCGCGATGGTGTTCGTCATGCTGGTGCTTTCGCGCGCGTCCGCAGGGCGAATAACAGAGGTGTTCCGCGAGGTGCCGGACATTGCGGACAATCCTTCTCCGGCGGCGGAAAGCGTCGCCGACGGCAGCGTGGATTTCGACCATGTGGATTTCTCCTATTCGCGTGAGAGCGAAGTGCTCAACCTCGAGGACATCGATCTGCATGTGAAAAGCGGCGAGATTGTCGGCGTGATAGGCGGCACCGGCTCGGCGAAGAGCACGCTCGTGCAGCTAATACCGCGGCTTTACGACGTGCGGTCGGGCGCGGTGAAGGTGGGCGGAGTGGACGTCAGGGACTATCGCCTGAACGACTTGCGCGACGCCGTCGCCATGGTGCTGCAGAAAAACGTGCTTTTCTCCGGCACGATAAAGGAAAATCTCAAGTGGGGCAATCCCGACGCCACGGACGAGCAGATCGAACACGCCGCGCGCGCGGCGCAGGCGCACGATTTCATCACCTCTTTCCCCGACGGCTACGAAACCGAGCTCGGACAGGGCGGCGTCAACGTGTCCGGCGGACAGAAACAGAGGTTGTGCATTGCGCGCGCACTGCTTAAACGTCCGAAAGTGATGATCCTCGACGATTCCACGTCCGCGGTGGACACCGCGACCGACGCGGCGATAAGGAAAGGGCTCAGGGAGGAGTTCGGCTCGACTACCGTGTTCATCATCGCACAGAGGATAAGTTCGGTGCAGGACGCCGACAAGATCGTCGTCATGGACGACGGCAGGATAGACGCCGTCGGCACGCACGAGGAACTCCTCGCGTCCAACAAGATCTATCAGGACGTCTATTATTCCCAGCAGCGCGGCTCGGACGAAGCGGCCGCGATCTACGCCGAGGGTGAGGAGGTGTCGGAATGAGCCGCAATAAGAAACCCGAACGCAAAGCAGGCAAATATACCGCCGGACATCCCATGGCGACTTTCAGACGCATCCTTTCCTATTTCGCGCCGTACAAGGGAAGAGTGATCCTCGCCGGCATTTCGCTGGTGCTCAACGTCGCGGCGACGGTGGGCGGCACATTCATGCTCTCCGTCATCATAGACGACTACATCGGTCCTCTCGCGTCGGGGGTTTCCGGCGTGACCATGGCGGACTTCGCTCTCATGACGGGCATTATGGCGGCGATGTATCTTGTCGGCGTGCTGCTGCAGTACACCTACAACTGGATCATAGTCAATATGACCACGCAGATACAGCGCAACATACGCGACCAGATGTTCGAGAATATGCAGAAGCTGCCCATCCGCTTCTTCGACACCCACGCCAACGGCGACATCATGAGCTGTTATACCAACGATACGGATACGCTCCGCGAGCTTATGGCCAACGGCGTGCCTTATCTCATCTCCAACGGGCTGACGGTGCTCGCCATCTTTATCATGATGCTCGTGCTCAATCCGCTGCTGACGCTGTTCATCATCGTAATGCTCGTGATCATGTTCGCCATAGTGAAATTCGTGGGCGGCAAGTCCGGCAAGCACTTCGTGCGCCAGCAGAAAGCGATAGGTGTGCTCGACGGTTACGTCGAGGAGCATATCGAGGGTATGCGCGTCGTCAAGGTGTTCTGCCACGAGGACGCGGAAAAGGAAGCGTTCGACCGCATCAACGGCGAACTCCGCGGCGCGTCGCGCAAGGCGCACACATACGCCAACATCCTCATGCCCATTCTCGGCAATCTGAGCTACGTCAACTACGCCATCACCGCTATTGCAGGCACGCTGTTCGCGCTTTCCGGAGTGGCGGGCATGACGATAGGCAAACTGATTTCCTTCCTGCAGTTTTCACGGCAGTTCAGCGCGCCGATAGGGCAGATGTCCCAGCAGATGAACAGCATCCTCATGGCGCTCGCGGGTGCGGAGCGGATCTTCGCGCTCATCGACGCTAAACCCGAAGAGGACGAAGGTTACGTCACTCTCGTCAATGCCGAGGAAGCCGAGGACGGCACGCTCACCGAGTCCGACGTGTTCACCGGCAAATGGGCGTGGAAACACTACCACAAGGCGGACGACACCACCACTTACGTCAAGTGGACGGGAGAAGTGGAGTTCGAGGACGTGACTTTCGGATACGTGCCCGAAAAGACGGTGCTGAAGCACATCAACCTCGTTGCCGAGCCGGGGCAGAAAATCGCCCTTGTCGGCTCTACCGGCGCGGGCAAGACCACTATTACCAACCTCATCAACCGCTTTTACGACATCGAGGACGGCAAGATCCGCTACGACAACATCAACATCAAGAAGATACAAAAGCCCGCGCTGCGCCGTTCTCTCGGCATGGTGCTGCAGGACACGCACCTCTTTACGGGGACTGTGCGCGACAACATCCGTTACGGTAAGCTGGACGCCACCGACGAGGAAGTAGAGAATGCCGCAAAGCTCGCCAATGCCGACGCGTTCATCCGCCATCTGCCCGAGGGCTACGACACCATGCTTTCCGGCGACGGCTCCAACCTCTCGCAGGGGCAGCGGCAGTTGCTGTCGATAGCGCGCGCCGCGGTAGCCAATCCTCCCGTGCTCATTCTCGACGAGGCGACGTCCTCCATCGACACGCGCACCGAAAAACTCATCGAAAAGGGCATGGACAGCCTCATGCGCGGCAGGACGGTATTCATCATCGCGCACCGTCTTTCCACAGTCCGCAACGCCGATATGATCCTTGTCCTCGAACACGGTGAGATCATCGAGCGCGGCAATCACGAGCAGCTCATCGCGCAGAAGGGCAGGTATTATCAGCTGTACACCGGCGCCTTCGAACTGGATTAAAACGCCGTCATTCGGCGACCTGCTGTGTCAAAGGCATCCTTTTCTGCAGGTTACGTACGATTAAGTACGCGCCCCTTGAAAAGGATGCCTTTTCCTTGCATCCCATCCGAATGACGGCGTTTTACAACCGCGCTGTCCGGGGCCCCCGCAACAATTTCCGTAGGAAATTTTGTGGGGTATATTGGCGAATTGCTTTGTCAGCCCCCATATTCAGACCTCTTACGTACGCCAAGTACGCCGCGAGTCCTGAATATGGGGGCTTTCGCGCACTTCATCCAAATATCGCGGTTTTACGAGAGGGCGGAGTTGTGCACATCTCATCCGAATGGCGGCGTTTTCAACCGCGCTATCCGGGGTCCCCGCAAAATGAACATTTTGTGGGGTATATTGGCGTGATACTGCGTCAAAGCCCCTTCCGCACAGGGGTCCCCGCCGAAAGTATTTTCGGTGGGGGTAAAAATGCGGTCACGTACGACTTAGTACGCTCCCTTTTACGGAAGGGGCATTTCCTTGTCTGACGCTCAAATATCGCGGTTTTACGAGAGGGCGGAGTTGTGTACATCTCATCCGAATGACGGCGTTTTCAACCGCGCTATCCGGGAAACAAAAGGCGCAGGATTGCTCCTGCGCTTTTCGTAATCGTATCGTGCGGCTGAGCCCCGCTCACTCCCACTCGATCGTGGCAGGGGGTTTGGTGGTGATATCGTAGACGACGCGGTTGACGCCTTTCACCTCTTTCACGATGCGCGAGGACGCGGCGCGGAGCACGGAATAGGGCAGTTCCACCCAATCGGCGGTGACAGCGTCGTGCGTGTTGATGGCGCGCAGCGCGATCATGTGCTCATACGTCCTGCCGCCGGTTTCGTCCACACCCGTGGACATGCTGTCGTTGATGATGGCGAAATACTGCCACACTTCGCGACCGAGTCCGGCTTTTTCTATCTCTTCGCGGAAGATAAAGTCCGCGTCGCGCAGAATGTTCAGTTTTTCGCGCGTGATCTCACCTATGCAGCGCACGCCGAGGCCGGGGCCGGGGAAGGGCTGACGGTCGACGATGAAATCGGGCAGACCGAGCTCGCGCCCGACTTCGCGCACTTCGAATTTGTAAAGGTCGCGCACAGGCTCGACCAGACCTTCGAATCCGATGTTTTCGGGCAGACCGCCCACGTTGTGGTGGGACTTGACCAGCTTGTTCTTGCCGTCCGTGCCGCTCTCGATGATGTCGGGCAGAATGGTGCCTTGCGCGAGGAATTCCACCTTGCCGAGCTTTTTCGCTTCTTCCTCGAACACGCGGACGAACTCTTCGCCGATGATCTTGCGCTTTTTCTCAGGGTCGGACACACCTTTCAGCTTGTCGAGGAAACGGTCCTCCGCGTCCACGGCGACGAGGTTCATGCCGAACTGATCCTTGAACACCTGCTGCACCTGCTCGAACTCTCCCTTGCGGAGAAGTCCGTGATTGACGAAAACGCAGATGAGATTGCCGCCGATCGCCTTGTGGATGAGCGCGGCGCATACCGAGCTGTCAACGCCGCCCGAAAGTCCGAGCAGCACCTTCTTGTCGCCTACCTGCGCGCGGATCGCGGCGACTTGCTTTTCGATGAAGTTCTTTTCCATAGGTCCTCCTTGTGTCCGAAACCGCCCGGTGCGCACAGGCGCCTTTGCCGTACGGTGAAGAGATTATACAATATTTTCACGCCGAGCACAAGGGTATGACGGCTGTGCGGAGCGAAAAAGCGCAATTTTGCGGCGTTTGCTCCGCTTTGCGGCGGAGGGCGCGCGGCGAACTCCGTCCGTCCGTAAATTTTTGCGAAACAGCGCTCATTATCCTTGTGTGCTTTTGCGCTTTCCGCTATACTTGGTGCAGTTACGCTTCAAGGTGTGGTATGCTGAAGAAATTTCTGAGATTCGTGCTGCCGTCCATGGTCGCTTTCGCGTTTACGGGGCTTTATTCCATAGTCGACGGCTTTTTCGTCGGCAACAACGTCGGCGACGACGGACTTGCCGCGATCAACGTCGCATATCCTCTGGTGGCTTTCATCAACGCCGTGGGTACGGGCGTCGGAATGGGCGGTTCGGTCATGCTCTCCATGGCGCGGGGCAGAGGCGACGCCGAAGCGGAGAAACGCTGGCTCGGCAACACGCTGCTTTATCTGCTTGCGGCGAGCGCGGTCGTCACCGCGCTGCTTGTGGGCATATATCCTTATCTTATTGACGCATTCGGTGCCGAAGGCGCGGTCAACGACTATGCCGACACCTACATTTTCGTGCTGGCATGCTTTGCGGCGGTGCAGATATTTTCCACCGGCTGCGTCCCCCTGCTCCGGAATTTCGGCGCGTCCTTCGGCGCAATGGGCGCAATGGCGGCAGGGTTCGTCACCAACATCGTCCTGGACTGGCTCTTCGTGCAGCATCTCGGCGAGGGCATATTCGGCGCGGCGATAGCTACGGGGCTCGGACAGGTGGTCACCGTCCTCCCGTGCGCGGCGTATCTCATTTGGAAGATAGTAAAGCTCGGCAGGGGAGTTTTCCGATTCTCCCTCAGGGAATTCGGCGGCATTACCCGTGTCGGCATATCCCCGTTCGGAGTGCTGCTGTGCCCGCAGATCATCACGATCATCCTCAACAAATTCCTGTTCGTTTACGGCAATTCCGCTTACGTCGCAGCGTATTCCGTCATCATGTACGTTTACTGCGTCGATCTGCTGCTTTTGCAGGGCATAGGCGACGGCGCGCAGCCACTCATCAGCCTTGTGCAGGGCGAGGGCGACAGAACGGCGGCGAAAAAACTGCGCAATTACGCGTATGTGACCGCGCTTATCGTCGCGGCGGCAACGTTCGGCGTACTGTTCGGGTGCAGGTACGTCATTCCCGAAGTTTTCGGCGCGGGGGAATTCGCCGCCGCGGAGTCCGCGCGCATACTCCCGTTCTTTGCAGGCAGCGCGCTGTTTACGGCGGTCAGCAAGATCACCGCGTCCTACTTCTATTCCATGGATCGCAACTCCTCCGCCTACGCCATAGTGTACGGCGAAGTCGCAGTCATTCTGCTCCTCGTGCTCACATTGCCGGAGCGGTGGGGGATAGACGGCGTGTGGATGTCCCTGCCGATAGCGCAGGTCGTCATCGCCGCGCTTGCGCTGCTCCTGCTCTACGCGCTCTACCGCCGCTTCAGGAAATATCCCGACCGCCCGGAATACATCCGCACCCTCCGTGCGTGACCTGTCGTTTTGACCGAAACGATTCCTTACGGGATCGGAATATCAAAACCGCGTCTTGTGACGCGGTTTTGTGTGTTTTGTCGTGTTTGAGTTATCGGTTTTTGAAGTTTTTGCCGTGTTGCGGCAGGCAGATTCGGGCGGACGGAGCGGCATTGCCGGATATGCGCCTGAATATGGTTGGGAATATTCGGGACGGGGTTTGCCGGAGGTCAGGAAGCGACGTCCGGGAAGGGTTCGTCGCCGAGGTTCTGTTCCCGCGATTTGCGCAGGAACGCCTTCGTCTTTTCGCTTTGCGGATTTTCGAAAATCTGGTACGGTGTGCCCATCTCCTCGATGACACCGTCCGCCATGAAGATCACTTTGTCCGCAACGCCGTGCGCGAACTCCATCTCGTGCGTGACGACGATCATCGTGCTGTCACCCGATTTCAGCCCCTTGATGACTTTCAGCACCTCGCCCGTGAGCTCCGGGTCGAGTGCTGAAGTCGGCTCGTCGAAGCAAAGAATGTCGGGGGAGAGCGCAAGGGCGCGGGCAATTGCGATACGCTGCTGCTGTCCGCCCGAGAGTTCGCACGGATACGCCGCGGCGCGGTCGCCGAGCCCCACGCGCTCCAGCAGCGACTGCGCGCGGCGGTCTATGTCGCCGAAGAGCCTTTCTCGCACGGTGGTCTTTCGCGCCTTGACGGTGTCGTCGAATTCGACGATTTCCGCACGATGCGCGGCTTTAAGTTTCTTTTCCGCGTCCTTAAACGCCGTTTTCGGCAGATTCTCCGCTTTCAGTGCCGCGATCTCCGCTTTGTGCCGGGAGATGATCTCCGCCTTTTCGCGTTTTGCCGCGGCGTCTATCTCCGCGCATTCCTTGCGGCTCTTTTCCTTGCCCAGGAGCTCCGCCGCGAGCTTGATGTTGGTGATCGCGTTGTAGTGCGGGAAGAGGTTGAACTGCTGGAACACCAGCCCGAAATGCAGCCTCTTGGTGCGTATGTCCGCGGCGTTTTCCTTGGCGGTCGCGTCGCCGTCGAAGAGCGTTTCGCCGTTCACGACGATTTTGCCGCCGTCAGCGGTTTCGAGGAAATTCAGACAGCGCAAAAGAGTGGTCTTGCCGCTGCCGGAAGAGCCGATTATGGCAAGCACCTCGCCTTTCTGCAGCTCGAAATCGATGCCTTTCAGCACCTCGTGACTGCCGAAACTTTTCTTGAGTCCGTGAACTTCGAGTATAGCCATATCACACCTTATAGTAGCTGAGTTTCTTTTCGGCAAATCTGAACAGCAGAGTGAGTATGCCGTTGAAAACGAGGTAGAACACCGCGGTGTAGAACAGCGGCCAGACCACTGCGTACACGCGCATGAGCTCCTGTGCCTGCATTATGATTTCTCCGACCGAGATTATGCGCGCCAGCGACGTGTCCTTGACGAGGGTGATGATCTCGTTGGACATCGGGGGCAGGATACGCTTGATGACCTGCGGCAGAACGACGCGGAAGAATATCTGCGACTTCTTCATGCCCAGCACCTGGGCCGCCTCGTATTGTCCTTTGGGGATGGATTCTATTCCGCCGCGGTAGATCTCGGAAAAGTAGCAGGCGTAATTTATCACAAACGCTATGAGAACCGCGATGAAACGCGACGACATCGGATAGTTGAACACAAATCCGGGCACATAAAACACCACGATGATCTGCAGCATCAAAGGCGTGCCCCTGATGATCCAGACTATTGTGCGCGTCAGCCACCTCAAAGGTGCGAAGCGGGACATCGAACCGAAGCATACGATCAGTCCCAGCGGCAGTGCTATAAGCAGCGTAAGAAAAAACAGAAGGCAGGTGGTACCGAAGCCTTCCAACAGGTCAAGTGTTGCGGATACAAATGTCAGATCGCTCATAAACCTAAAGGTCCTCCGCGCGCCGCGGCGCGCGGAGGATCGAATCTGTTATGCAAAGATACCTTGTGCGATGGTCTCGCCGGCGGAACCGGATTCGGCTACGATCCTTGCGTTGCGCAGGTCGTCGTAGGAGCGGTATTTGTCCGCGTCGCCGGATCTGATGACGGCTACCTGACGGTTGAGCAGATAAGGCATGCTGATCGTCATGGACGCCTCTCTTTCGGGCGTGATGGTCATGCCGTTCCAGATGATGTCGATCGTTTTTCCGTTGAGTTCGAGTTCCTTGCTGTCCCAGTCGATAAGCTGGAATTGCACGGTGATCTCGGTGCCGTATTCCTGATTGATCCACTCGAACACCGCTTTGGGAAGGTCGATGTCAAAGCCGGACAGAACGCCTTCGTTCTCAATCGCCATGGGAGGATTGAGCGTGTATCCGATGATGACGGTGCCTTTTTTGACGATATAGTTCCAATCGTCGTCGTTCACCTCGGAGGGCGCGGTATAGTCCAGAGAGAGGACGTTGTCGGTGAGCCCGTAAGAGGCTGCGATCTCGGCTACCGCAGTGTCCTTGAGCGCGTTGAGAGCGCGGTTGACGCGATCGGCAAGGCCTGTGCTGCCTTTTCTGAACGCAATGCCGTATTCCTCGCTTTCAAACTCTATCGAGTCGACGATCTGCAGATCTTGAGTGAGAGAGGTGTTCTGCGACAGCAGATAGCTTGCCATGGTGAAGTCGAAGATGCCCACGTCGGCAGTGCCGGCATTAAGCTCGGTCAGGATGTCCGCCTGGGCGTTGACAGGCGTATAACCGGGTTCGACGTCGTTGCAGGCGGCGAGACCGACTGCGACGGACGCGACGAGCGCGACAACGAGAACGAGTGCGAAAATTTTCTTTTTCATGTATCCCTCCTGTGAACAAACGCCGCGGTTCGGCGTGTTTACCGTGTCATTATACTTTACCTCGCTAAATTTGTAAAGCGTTTGCGGGCGGAATTTACGGAAATTCAGCCGGAAAATATTAAAAAGAAAAATTAACCTTAGTGAAATGCTTCGGGGGCGTTCGAAGTGGGACGCGGTCGGACAATAATATTGCGCGGGCGCAGATGGTATGCGCGCGCGATGTGCGCTGAAGGAGCCGAAGCGGCTGGCGACGGCAAGAAGCGCGCAAAAATGCGGCGCGTATGCCGGAAATCCTGCCGTAAGCAGTAAAAAAACGTGATCGGCGCGAAAAATCCGTTGACAGGCAAAAAAGGCGGTGATAATATAATGGCAAATCGAGAAACCGTTGACGGGAAGAAAACGGGAGACGGACTGAGAGAGAGTCGGCGGCGGTGTGATGCCGGCAGGGACCGAACCCGATAATATGGGCCCCGGAGGGCCGAGGCGAAAGGCAACGAGTAGCCGAGGACGTAATGCTCGCGTAAGAAGCCTGGCTGTGTTGGCAGTCGATGAGTGGATGCGGCAGCGATGCCGTGTCAATGCGGGGTGGCACCGCAGAGTCTGTGACTTTGTCCCCGACAGCATGTTTTGCTGTCGGGATTTTTATTTTCCTGCGGCAAAACGTGACGGTACAGCGACAGTACACCTATCGTGTTGCGGTTTGAAAGGCAGTCGGTGCGCAACCGCCGCTGTCGGAGCGTGACGGCTGCGGCAGACTGCGACGGCGGCGTCCGCAGGAGCGTGTGCGGTGCACGAAAGGTGTCCTAATGTAGGCGGCAGGCGCGATCCGAAACACTTATCGTGTTTAGTCGGGTAAAAGACGGCGTGTCTGCGCGCGGAATACGATTTTTGACGGCGTTGCCGGCAGAAAAATAAAATACGGAGGTAATTCCTATGAGCAAACAAGAGATCCCTTACAAAATCTATCTGACAGAAAACGAGCTGCCCAAGGAATGGTACAATGTGCGCGCGGACATGCGCACCGACCACCGTCCCCTCCTCAATCCGGCAACGCACGAGCCTGTTACGCTTGCGGAGCTGGAGCCGGTGTTCTGCACCGAGCTTGCCAAACAGGAGCTGAACGACACGGACGCGCTCATCGAGATACCTAAACCCGTCAGGGACTTCTACAAAATGTACAGACCTTCGCCGCTTGTGCGTGCGTACTGCCTGGAGAAGTATCTCGACACTCCGGCGGAGATCTACTACAAGTTCGAGGGCAACAACACCAGCGGCAGCCACAAGCTCAACAGCGCCATCGCGCAGGCGTATTACGCCAAGGAGCAGGGGCTTAAAGGAGTCACGACCGAAACCGGTGCCGGACAGTGGGGCACGGCGCTTTCGATGGCGTGCGGCTATTTCGGGCTGGATCTTACAGTGTATATGGTGCGCTGTTCGTACGAGCAGAAGCCTCAACGCCGTACCGTCATGCAGGTGTACGGGGCGAAAGTCATTCCCTCGCCGTCGGATACGACCGCGGTGGGCAGAAAGATGCTTGCCGAACACCCCGAAAACACCAGCGGCAGTCTGGGCACCGCGATCTCCGAAGCGGTCGAAGTGGCTGTGACGGGCAAGGACACCAGGTACGTCCTCGGCAGCGTGCTCAATCAGGTCGTGCTGCACCAGTCGGTCATAGGGCTTGAGAGCAAGGCGGCAATGGAGAAGTACGACGTCTATCCCGACATCGTCATCGGCTGTGCGGGCGGCGGCAGCAACCTCGGCGGACTCATGGCACCCTTCATGCGCGACAAACTGAAGGGCAATGCGTCGCCGTACTTCATTGCGGTCGAGCCCATGAGCTGTCCTTCTCTTACGCGCGGGAAATTCGCGTACGACTTCTGCGACACGGGCAAAGTCACTCCGCTTGCGAAGATGTACACTCTCGGCAGCGGCTTTATGCCTGCGCCCACGCATGCCGGCGGACTGAGGTATCACGGCATGAGCCCCATACTCAGCCAACTGTATCACGACGGCTATCTCGACGAAGCCCGTGCGGTGAGCCAGGTGGACGTGTTCAAGGCGGCGGTGGAGTTTGCGAAAGTCGAGGGTATACTGCCCGCGCCCGAATCCTCCCACGCAATCAAGGTCGCTATCGACGAGGCGCGCAAGTGCAAGGAAACGGGGGAGAAGAAAGTCATCCTCTTCGGTCTTACCGGCACGGGATACTTCGACATGGTGTCTTACGAGCGCTACCTGAAAGGCGAGCTCAAAGACGTGCCTCCCACGGACGAATCTCTCGCGGCAAGCGAAAAGGATATGCCTGAAGTCTGAGCAGACGAAAGCAAAAAGCGCAAAAAGCGCTCCGCAGCGGCGGAGCGCTTGTTTTTTGCGTTTTAGGAGCGGAAGAGCAACAAACGCACTCCGCTTTCCGTCGGCGTGTGCGCGTCGTGCGCAAACCGCGCCGCGCGGAGGCGCGCAGGACTGTGCAAGACGGCAAAACCGCGTGCAGGCACGGAGGAAAGACGAGGTGCACATTCGGAGCGAAAAAAGCGTCATCGGATTCTTTTCGCCGCGGTTGCGGCGGCATTTTCCGCTCGAAACAACACGAAGCAAGATAATGTGCGGCAAATTCCCGAAAAGCACTGTTTAGTGTGTTTTTGTCCAAAAGTATTCTTAAAAACGCGTGATAGTATAATAGTTTTCGCGGTTTTTTAGAATACTTCGGCATTTTGTCACCCTGCGTTTGTGCCGTATACCGTACGCCGGCTCCGGTGCCGCCGCCCTGCAAACCGCCGTAGCATGGCGCGCCGCAGAGGCGGACCGGCTTGTGCACGACGGGCAGCGGAGACGTAATGCGGCGCCGGCGCGCCGCCTGCCGCGCCGGCGGAGCAGTCCTGCGGAGGAGCCGGCGTCGGCGGACTGTGCAGGCTCGGAGGGAGGAAAGGAGGCAGAGTGTGAACGCGCCGCGCGCAATAAATGAGAAGCGTGCAGTCGCTCGGAACACGCGGACGCGGCGATGCGGGATCAGGCGTTGAATTTTGCCGCCGCAGATTGTATAATGGCATCAGACGTGAGTTGCGCCGCCGGCGGAGAGTGCGGCGCGGAGGTTGTATGGGAATGTTGACGGACGGCGCGGCGGTTGTGCTTCTTCCGCCCGACAGAGAGGAAGATGTAAGACGGCGGACGAAAAAGAAGCGCGCGGCGAGGATCGCCGCCGCGGTGACTATGCCGATAGTGATCCTTACGGTGTTCTTCGCCGTGATGCTCAACGTGCGCGCTCTCGGAGTGGGAGAGGGCAGTACTGACGGTGCGTACGACACGGTGCTTGCCAACATCGACGGCATTACGCGGGCAAATCCGCGGATCATCGACATCGCCATGCTGGGGGCGCATGACGCAAACTCCTTCTCGGTGGACGCGGACGCGCCCATAGATCACAAGACGGGAGGGGATCTCCTAAAGGCGGTGTATCCGGTGAGCTCCGGCTTTCAGTACCGTATGTCGGTCACCCAGCCGGTTTCGCCTTACGCACTGCTCATGCAGGGGGCGCGGATGCTGCATATGAAGTATACATACTACGACGGTATGTGGTATGCCACGCATTCTCTTCTCGGCAGACCGTTTGAAGAGGATGTGCTGGATGTGCTGAGGTATCTCGCGCAGCATCCCGGCGAGGTGGTGATACTTTTCCTGCAATGCACCTATTTCGGCGAAACGCAGAGCCTCGATACTTTCCACGACTGGCTGGCGGACGTGCGGCTGGACGGGAAAAACATCTACGACTATGTGAATTACGGCGAGGTCAACGTGTACGGATCGGAGTTTGACGACGGGGTGCGCATCGAGCAGCTCACTTATAACGACGTGACGCGGTCGGGCGCGTCCGCGGGAGTGGTGCTCATGGACAGACGGGAGTATCCGGCGGTCATCGAAGGGGATACGGAGGAAAGCGCATATTCGGCGTACTTTTTCGACATCGACTCCAATTCCTCGCAGGAATGGCACAACAGGATGGGCAGCGGCGTGCTTGTCGGAGAGATAGACAGGTACGCGCTCGAACTGAACGCGTCGGGATTGTACCGCTGGAAACTGCGCGTGAACCAGACTCAGGCGGCCGTATCGGGGGAGAGTTTCGGCGACGTCATGCGGAGCATAGGCGCGTGGTCGCTGCTTAAATTTGCCGAGAAACACAATATCGCACTGCTCGAAAACGATAATTTCGACGCATGGCTCAGGGCAATGCCCGTGTTTCAAGTGGATTTCGCAAACAGCAGCTACGGGGATTTCAACCGCCGCGTGAACGAAAAGATACGCGCGCGCAACGAATATATAGTATCTGTCCTGTCGGAGGAGGGGAGCACTTATGAAGATCTATACCGTTAGGCACGGGCAGACCGATCTCAACGTGCAGAAGCGTATGCAGGGAAGGCGCGGACTGCCGCTCAACGCGGTCGGAATTGCGCAGGCCGAAGAGCTCCGCCGCGAGCTTGCCGGAGTGGCTTTCGGCAAAGTTTATTCCTCGCCGCAGGAGCGTGCGGTGCAGACGGCGCGCATCGCTTCGGGCGGCGCGGAGGTGACGGCGGACGAGCGTCTGCAGCCTTTCGACGTCGGCAGCGCGGACGGACAGATCATCGACGGAAGTATGCGCCTCACGGTGGGGCTGATACCCGATCCCGCGTTTTACGGCGGGGTGGAGGATCCGGACGCGTTCGTGCGGCGGATATACGGTTTTCTGGACGAACTTATCGCAAAGAGCGGCAAAGACGAAGTGGTCATGATCGCGGGACACAAGTGCACGACGGGCTGTATCGACTGCTATTTCAACGGCATGCCGGCGGACGGCGACTTTTTCTCGCGTTCCGTAAAAAACGGCAGATACAGGATCTACGAGGTCTGAGCCTGCGTGCGGCGCGATGCCAGACCGGAATAATACGAACCAGGTTCAGCGCCGCCGATTTCCGCCTGAACCGCGTCATTCGCCTTGCTAATACAATCAAGTATTAACTGCAGCGACTTCCTTGCTCAGCCAAAAAGCGGCTGGCGCGGAACTGCTCCCACCTCAGAGCATGCCGCGTTCGCGGAAAAAGCCGCGGTTGAACACCACTGACGGGTGTTCCGGCGCGACTTCCTCCGCGGTGAGGTGGCATTTGAGCGATTTTTCCTGTTCGCCGTCCTGCCAGTAGCACGCGGTGAGTTCTACAAGAGGGATGATCCCGCGGTACTCCGGCTGATCGAAATCGCCGTACAGCGAGAAATCTTTTGCGTCCAGCGCCGCGGTATACCAATATATTGCTTCTTTCAGCATTTTTCGGCGTTTGAATATCGCTCCCATTTTGCAAAGCACCGCCGCGCGCGGTTCTCCGAAACGGAAGCTGCCTATCAGCGTGTTGAGCGCGTCCTCCTCGCGGTCCTGGGCGAGATAGCAGTCCGCAAGCACTTTGCTGGCTTCGATCTTGTTGACCGCCCAGCCTTCGCCTTCGACGGCTCTTTTCAGCACGCCTTCCGCCTCGGCGTACAGGCGGTTGGAGTACAGTTCTCTGCCGTAGTAGAACATATGCCGCGGATCCAGCCGCGCGCCTTTCGACACGTTGCGCTGATAGATGTCGAGGTTGCGCCGACCGCGCACTTTGCCCGGCGTTTCGCCGTGCCTCACCGCGAAGTGCGAAAAGATGATCTTTCCCGTAGGGGCGATACATTCGTGCACGCAGCCTTGCCACGGGGGACAGCTTTCGCGCCGCATTATCCTTTCGCGGATGTACGAAAAGGTCGTGCGCCCGGCCTCGTCGAAAGCCACGTCGTAGCGGCACATGACGGTGTCCGGCTTTTCTTCTTCCAGCCGTCCGCGCAGTTTCTGCAGGCGTTCGCCGTTTTCGGGAGTTACAATATCGTCCGCATCCATCCACATGACGTACTCGCATGTCGCTTTGGAGAATGAGAAATTCCGGGCTGCGGCAAAATCGTCGCACCATTCGAAATCGAAAACACCGTCCGTGTATTCCGCCGCTGCGGCTTTGGTGCCGTCGGTGCTTCCCGTGTCGGCGATGACGATCTCGTCGACATATGCGCACACTCCGTCAAGAGCCCGCGCGAGCACTTTTTCTTCGTTCTTCACTATCATGCAAAGAGAGAGCAGTCCGCCCATAGTCACCTCCGGGACACTGCATTTATATGATGTATTAGGAGATTTTGCGTTTACATAAAACCAGGAGGGAATGCCATGTTTTCTGATTATTGCAGGATATGCGGCTGTTCGCCGTGCAAATGCGGAGCACGTTCGCCGCAGAGGGGCTGCTGTCAAGGCCCGACGGGACCTACGGGTCCGCGCGGCCCGATAGGCCCGCAGGGGCCGCTCGGTCCGACCGGCCCGACCGGCCCGTCCGCCGTGACGGTAACGGTGGGAGCGACGATAACGGGACAGCCGGGGACGGCGGCTTCCGTGACTGATACGGGAGGAGCGAATCCCGTCCTGACTTTCACCATTCCGCAAGGCGCGACGGGAGCGACCGGCGCCACAGGCGCAACGGGGGCAACGGGAGCACAGGGCGCGGCAGGCGCGACGGGAGCCGCGGGAGCAACGGGCGCAACGGGTGCCACCGGCGCTCAGGGAGCGACGGGTGCGACGGGCCCGCAGGGAGTCCAGGGATTGCAGGGCGTAGCCGGCGCTCAGGGAGCGACGGGGGCTACAGGCGCAACGGGAGCAACGGGAGCACAGGGGGCTACAGGCGCAACCGGGCCCACGGGAGCGACAGGCCCCACCGGCCCTGCCGGTACGGGATCGGGGACAACCGGACCTACGGGACCTACCGGAGCCACCGGTCCCACCGGTGCGACAGGCCCTACGGGCGACGCGGGCGCGCAAGGTGCGCAGGGCTTGCAGGGCGACGAAGGACCGACAGGTCCCACCGGTCCCACGGGCGCGACGGGTCCCACCGGCGCGACAGGCCCTACCGGTGACGCGGGCGCGCAGGGTGCGCAGGGCTTGCAGGGCGACGAAGGGCCGACAGGTCCCACCGGTCCCACGGGCGCGACGGGTCCCACCGGCGCGACAGGCCCTACCGGTGACGCTGGTGCGCAAGGTGCACAGGGACTGCAGGGTGACGAAGGACCGACCGGTCCCACCGGTCCCACCGGGCCGACAGGTCCTACCGGGCCTACGGGCGCGACGGGCCCCGTGACTCAGGGCACGGCTGTGTCGGACGTCGCCACGACCGCGAACACTGAAACGCTCGCCAACAAGATCAACGAGCTGCTCGCCTCGCTGAGAGCTGCCAACATCATCGAAACCTGACGGGCGGAGCAGGGAAGGGGCGGAGTGCTTACTCCGCCCCTTCCGTATGCGGCGGAGGCGGAATGTCCGCCTTCCGCCTTCCGCGTCGATTACATATTTATTGCAAAAATATTAAATCATTTTATCACATTTCAAATTTATCTTGAAAATCCGCTCCGAATAGCGTATATTGTAATTACAATTTAATCTGGATTTAATTCAGATGAAAACATGCGCGCCGGTGTTCTTACGGCGCCACAAGGAGGAAACATCATGCGGCTTTTGGTGGTGGAAGACGACGAAAAACTTGCGAAGATTCTTTCCACATCTCTCAGCGTCATCGGCGACGTGGACATTGCGCTTTCCGGCGAGAAGGCGCTGCAGGACGTCGAGAAAACGTATTACGACCTCGTCATCCTCGATCTCATGCTCGGCAAGCTGTCCGGCATGGAGGTGCTCAAGGAGATAAGGCGCACTTATCTCATGCCCGTGATAGTGCTTTCCGCGCTGAGCGACATCGACAAGAAGATCGACTGTTTCAAGCTGGGGGCGGACGACTACATGACCAAGCCTTTCGCGCGTGAAGAGCTGATGGCGAGGGTGGAGGCGTGCCTGAGGCGCACGGGAGGCAACTTCAGCAGCACGCACTACAAGTTCCGCAACATGGAGGTGAACTACGTCAACAAGATGATGACGGTGGACGGCAATTACGTCCCCATGAACAGAAAGACGTACGAGATCCTCGAACTGCTCGTCCGCAATAAGGAGATCATCATGACAAAACAGCAGATCTTCGACCGCATTTGGGGATACTATTCCACGACGGGCACTTCCGTCATCGAAATAAACATTTTCCGTTTGCGCAAAATACTTGCGGAATTCGGGTTGGACGTCTGCCTGAAAACCATCAAGGCGACGGGTTATATGTGGACGGAGAAGATCTGATGGTCGGAGTTGATCGTGACATTAAAAAGCGGTGGATGGTGTTCGCACTCGTCAATCTGCTGCTGGTGATACTGATTTTCGGCGCGCTGATAGCCGGTTTCGGCGCGTATGTCGCCACGGCGCAGAGAAGCGCTGTGCGCGACGGCGTGCGCGGTTACGCCGAGGAGCTTGCCGCCCTCGGAGCGGAAGAGGTGCGCGCGGCAATGAACGGCGGCTCGGCGCAGGTGTTCGGCTCGCCGGAGTACCGCTTCGCGCTGTACACGGTGACGAGCGGCAGCGTGATGATCGAGACCGCGGACGAGTTCCTCAGCATCAACGCTCCCGCGCTCGGAGGAAGAGCGGGCGAGGGCAGGCTGGAGACCGTGGGCGGACACAGCTTCGAGACGTATACCGCGCAGACTTATTCCTCCTCGGAAGGGGACGCGTACTATTACGTCAAGGTATTTGCGCCGTGCGACAGTCTGGTCGCCGCCATGGACGAGATATCGGTGTACTGCATCCCGTTCGTGATAGCGTTCATTGTCGTGGCGGTGGTGTTCAGTTTCGTATGGGGTTATATCGCCATCAAGCCGATCATGACCGATTATGTCAAGCAGAAGGACTTCATCAACGATATGTCGCACGAGATACGCACGCCGCTCGCCGTGATAAAGGGCAATCTCGAAAACATGCTCGCCGTGCCGGACAGCAAGGTTTCGGAGCAGGCGGACATGCTGTATGCGTCGCTTGAGGAAGTGGACTATATGTCCGACATATCTTCGGGACTGCTCAACATCGTGCGCGGCAAGAGCGCGGGACGGAGCAAGGAGACCAAGATGAGCGACGTCATGTCCGAGACGGTGGATATGTTCGCGGATATGGCGACGATGGCGAACAGGGCGCTCATTGCCAACATCGAATACTGCGACATCCCCGTGGACAGGGAGAAGATCAAACAGCTCGCTTCGGTGCTCATCGAGAATGCGGTGAAATACACGCGCGAAGGCGACAGGATCACCGTGCGGCTCAAAAACACGAAGGACGGGTGCGTGTTCACCGTAGCGGACACGGGCATAGGCGTGCCAAAGGCGGAGCTGGAGTCCATTTTCGACAGGTTTTACCGCGCCGACAACGCGAAGGACATCCCCGGCACGGGGCTGGGGCTTTCCATCGCAAAGGCGATCGTGGAAGGCATGGGCGGTACGATAAGCGCGGCGTCCAACGTGCCGTGCGGGCTTGAGATCAACTGCCGCTTCAAGAGGCAATAACGGCACAAAAGGCGGTTTGTACCGTCGTTTATGTGTGATAAACACGCAGAATTTACGGATTGAGAGATGCGAAGTATGCGGACTGACAAGAGAAGGGTAGTATCGCTGGCGGTCGCGGTGCTGCTGGTGCTGTGCCTTGCCGTTACGCTGTTCGCCGCCTGTGACAAAGGGGACGAACTGCCTGCCGACGTTCCGGTTTCGTGGGAGAAATACCTTACCGAGGCGGCGGAGCGCATTGCGGACGGCATTGCGCTGGACGGCGGCAGGATAGGGATGAAACTGACCGCGCATGCGGTGACGGATTCCGGCGGATACGACTTCCTTTTCGGCATGAATTACGATACGGCGGACAGCGCCGGATCGTGCATCGTGATCGAGGTGAAGAGAGCCTCCGGCGCGCGCGGCGACGCGGAAGCGGCGGCGGAGGACGTGCTGTTCTCGCTTGTCGCGGACGACTCGTCCACATGGATAGACATAGCGCCGGGACTGGCAGTCTCCGACGCGCGCCTCAAGGTGGAGAACGTCAACATCTTCGATCTGCTCGGCGTCGTCTACAACGAGGAGAACGAGGACGCGGCACGGGAAGCCTTTGCCGGCATCGTGTTCAATCTCGGCAAGGCGTTCTTCAGCGGAGCGCGTCCTGACGGGGATGCCGACATCTACACGTTCGTCGTGGACAGCGGGTACAAGGAGACGGGCAGAGAATATTTCGACGCGGTGCTCGGAGTGTTCGGCGACGAAGTGGCGTCCGCGCTGCTTGCGGCGTTCGGGCTGGGCAGTCCGGACGAACTGTTCGATCTGCTCCCCGATATGAGCGGAGAGGTGACGCTGACTTTCGACGGAGAGGGCGGAGCGGCGTTTTCGGCAGGCGGTCTTACCGTAGGGGACGGCGGAGCGGAATTCGACGCGGTGTTCGACGTGCAGTCGGAGTTCTATGCCGAACTCGCTGCCAAAGTCCCGGACGGCGACGCCGCGGGATACGTCGTCACGAAGGTGGGCAATTCGCACATGGAGGGACAGCTTTCGCTCATGCAGGGCGGCAGCGCGCTCGTGACGTACGATTATGTCCTGGACGCCAATCTCGACCTGCTGACGCTGATATCCGCGGATTACGATCTCGGCGCGCTCGGCGATGACAACTATTTCCACCTGAGGGTGAGCCATACCTGCTCCGCCGCATGCGGAGAATTCTGCCGTACCCGTTACGCGGAGGCGAGAGGCTCGGTGTTCGATCTGGCGTTTTCGCCCTCCGACTTCAACGGTTCGTACAACATTTACATGTCCGTCGCAGTGCAGAATCTGTTCTCCGACGACAAGGTCGATGAGATCGCGGACAGTATGGGACTGCTCTCCGGGCTGATAATGCCGGAGTATGCGCTGATCACTTATCCCTGCGAAAAATTTTACGAGGAATCTTCCGTGTGCAGTCTGCTCACGGCTCTTTACGCATGCAACATCTTCTCGGACGATACGGTATCCTTCGACCTTACAGACGCGGAGGGACTGATAGGGCTGCTGTCCGGGCTGGCGGACGGCGGCGACTCGTTTGTGCCCGACGCGCTGCTTTTCGAGATAGAGGAGAACTCTTTCGGCATGGCGCAGGATCACGACATATACGCGCAGACGGTGTACATCATCGACAGCGGTATCGGCGACGTGAAGGATTACGGCCTGTTCCGCACTTCGCTCGCGCTGTCGTGGGAATGGGAGGACTTCGCACAGACGGTGTACGGCGGCGGAGAGGTTTCGCTCACCAACATATACATCGACGAAAACACGCTGCTGCACGGCGTGTCCGCCGACGGAGGATACGTCCCCGTGAGCCCCGAAGAGCTTGAAAGAACGGCGGGGCAGTATTATGTCAAAGCGCATTGCACGGGGTTGGATCTCGCAACACGGTTCGACACCCTTGCGCGCGTGGTGGAGCTGAAGGACGTTGATTATTCCTGCCGCAGCGTGCAGGAGATCACCATGGTCGTCGAATATCCCAATCCGCTGCGTACTGCGATCCTGACCGGCGGCACGGAAGAGTATTCGGAAGATCTTACCGTGGAAGTCAAAGCGCGCGTGCTTCTCACGGGGCGCACTTCGGCGGACGTGATATTCACGCCGCGCGTCGCCTCCGACGCGGAGCTGTACATCATTTCCGCGGACGCTCCCGGCAGCGGCGGACTGTACAGCGGCTTCAACACCGCCGTGCCGGAATATCTTTATGCGGACGCGCGCGTGGAGTACGACAACGGATACGTCAAGGAGATGCTGCTCACCGGCGAATGCGACGGAATAGGCATAAGGGATATGGTGATCTTCGACGACTACTATTATTCGTCCGAGGTCGGGGACGTCACGGTGCAGTGGAGCTTCCTGGACGGGGAGTATTCGCGCACCTACCGCATTCAGGCGCCCGACCGTGTGGAGTTCGACATCGACGTAGACTCGATGCCGTCGCACGGAGTGGGGAGCACCGTTTATATGCCCACTATAACGAATTATATCGACGCGGTCGCCTATTACGACAATGCCGACGGAACGGTCAAGGGAATAAAGCTTTATCTGACCGCCGACAATCTTTTCATCAACGACATCCCGCTGTCCGAGAGCTCCAGCTATTGGACGAGCAGCCGCCCGACGCAGAGCAGCTATACGGTGGTTTTCCATGTCGCCGCCGATTACGAATGCCGTGCGGAGATATTCGGCTTCGAAAGCAAAAGTTTCACCCAGCGCGTAACGTCGGACTTGGGGGAGGCTGCGACATACGCCTTCGGGCAGTCCTCGTCGACGCCGAATTTCTGGTTCACCGGGACGGAGTACACGTTCGCCGGATACCTGAGCAACGCCACGCACGGTTACAACGACGATTTTGCGCGCACCCTGACCGTTGCGGTGAGCCGTTACGACTCCGCCCACGCCTCCTATCCCGAAACGCTCGACCTTTCGGCGGAGGATTCTCCCGTGTCGCTGACGTCGTTCACGGCAGACGGCTGCTTCTCGCCTTCCGGAGAACCGGGAGTGCTGGAAACGTCGCAATTCCCGGCGTTGATCGTCGATCCCGTTTACACGTCTTTCAAATTGGTGTTCAACGAGCCTGGCTATTACCGCGTTTCGCTCCGCCTGAGCGGCAGAGGAGGGTTTACGAATTACTGGTATATAACCGTGGCGGAATAGATCCGCCTCCGCATGCGCCGCGCCCTGCCCGACGGAGGGCGCGGATCATTACATCAAACTTTCACCGCGCCCGCGTTCGCGCACTCCGCCGCCTCGGATATGCCGGCTTCATAAGCCCGTCCGGAGCAGTGTACGGACGGGCGCGGTGTGTTTTGTTGCAAATATTTTATAGCGCCGATATAAAATATCATTATTATTAAATCAAATTTTACTCAAAATTACATAATTTGAGCGGACGGAAGCGGTTTTTGCAGGCAGATCCGCCATTTTGTTTAATTTTTATTTTATTTTGGTGTAAAAGTCCAACTATTTTTAACATCGAAAGCCGCGATTTAATTTTAATTTAATTTGAATGACAGGCAAAATAAATATACTGTGTACAAGGCAAAATATGCCCATAACAAAACTTAAAGGAGAAAATTTATGAAGCGGAAACTATTTCTGGCGATCATAGCCGTGTTGGTTGTCTGTCTGATGTGCGGCGTGCTCTTCGTTGCGTGCAACGACGATCCGCCCGCCGACGACGGCGGTAACGGCGGAGTCACGCCTCCTCCCGTCGATCCGACAGATCCGACAGATCCCAAAGGAGAAGCGTACGACGCTCTCATCGACGCGTTTGACGCGGTAGCGCAGGACGAGAGCAAAGAGTTTACGTTCGCGCTGCAGATCACCGAGAAGAACGATGACGGCACTTCCGGCAAAGAGATCTTCGGCATCGCCATGGAGCAGCTCGGTGCGGGCGCAGACAGGGCGGACTACCTTTATGCCGCGGTGAATGGCGAAGGCTACGTCAAGTTCAACGGATTCGACCTCGGTCATCTGGTCATGACTCTTGTCGACGACTGGTTCGGTCTGCTCGGGGAGAGAATAGCGGGTATGGTCCCGATCACTGCCGCAGGATTCAAAGGCGGAGTCGTGAAACCCGTCCTGGTAGGTCAGTTGCTTGGCGATTACGCGGTGAGCGAGTCCGGCGACGCGTTCATGTTCGAATTGAACCTCGGCAGCATTACAGGTCTGATCGACTCCGCACTTTCTGCACAGGGCGGACTTGACGGACTGCTCGGCGGAGCCATCGGTGCGGATACCGTCACCACTATTGTTGACACGCTTGCCGGACTGATGAAGATCGAGCTGACGGAAAGCACTTTGTCCGTGCTGCTCAACGAGATTGCGTCTAACTACAGGGTGAACTTCTACTTCGGTTTCGACGGTGCGACTGCGGACGATGCGGATCCTTTCGACGGACTGCTGCCCGGAGTGCAGGATGCACGCAAAGCCGACGCGAAGAATGTCCTCAACGTCACGCTTGACGGCACTGCGGAACTCAAGGATGCGGAAGGCAACGTGACGCACAGGTATGACATCGACGTCGACATCGATCTTAATCCCTTCGTGCTGTTCGGCATTTTCGATATGGTGTCCGGCAACGGCGAATGCTTGCTTTCCGGCGTGGAGATCAATCCCGCATGGAAGCTTGCCTTCAACGGTACTCCCGAAGAAATAGTTGCCCTTGTCGAGCAGCTGGGTTACATCAACGTCATCGTCGACGAAGTGAACCTCGAAGACGGCAGCTTTGTGAAGAACATTATCACCATCCACTCCAACTTTGCGGAAGGCAATGTAATTGCACAGATTTACAGTGAAACTCTCAAAGTCGTAATGTTTGATGCAACCGTTGCGCTTGGCGGAGTGTACGATTTTGACGCACTCGGCGGATATATAGCCGATGTGCTCGGCAATGCGCTTGCTCAAGCAGACGAAGGTTCGTCCGAAGAGGGCGGGATTAACGTTATGGGGCTGATTACGGACATTCTCGGTCTCACCAACCTTGATGTTTCAGACATCTCCGGTTCCCTTGCCGATATTCAGGCGAACGGATTCAGCATCAAGATGAGTAGTCTTGTTGAGACTCTGGCAAACAACGGCATAGACCTCAGTGTGGCCAGCAGCGCTATCCCTGGCGTGTGGCACAATGCGGACACCATGACGATCTCCGTGCAGAGCGCAGGCTTCGGCAATGCGGTCAGAAAGGAGACGGCGGAAATTTCCGCTGTGGCAAACAACAGCACGCCCTCGGAGGCTCTTGTCAGCGACATAACTTATGTTGATTTTAATACTGAAATAATCGGGCTTATTAATGGTACGGGTATCAGTGCTCCCTGCACCATGAAGGGAACATCGATAGCAACAGGCGAAGAGATTGAATTTCAGGGCTATGTGATCGGTGTTTCAGGGCTTGATATGACACAATCCGGCAAACAGACGGTCACACTGTATGTAACACCGATGAGTGATGGAGAGAGCCTTGTCAGCCTTCTTGCCGATTACGTCAACATCGATCTTACTCCTTATCCTGTATTCGGTATACTGGAGTATGAAGTTGAAGTCGATGTTGTCGCTTCTGATGCGGTAACGGATATTGCAATAGTCGGAGCCGAGGGCGATGAGGCGGTGTCGTATACGTACTCCGAGCAGAGCGCTTCGAGTATGAAGACTCTCTTCGAGATGTTCCGCAAATACGTCTCCGGGGATGGCTACTGTGTCCAGATTTCTTACACCCATGGAAGCGAAGCTGGAGTTATTAAGCTTGACGAAACCAAGTTTAATTCCTATGTCACGATATTAGATGCCGAAGGTAACGCGGTTGCGAATCCGACGAATGCAGACGGAGATCTCGCGCTGCCTGCAGGCAACTATACAATACGCATAGACGTGAACGGATTTGTGGCTGAGAAAGATATGGCTGTCACAGTCATCACTGCCAAAGCTGTGTCCGACAACGTACCGGCATTCGGAGGAGCGGCTATCAATTACGGAGTATTGGTTGAGGAGACGTTGCCCGACGGCACCGTCAACACTCTCACGCCGTCTTCTTTGAGCTATACGCTCGGCGGTGTCTCCGTGAGCAACATGCACTCCAGCGGTGATTTCTCTGATGTAGGTACGCCTGATGCAAACAACAAGTTCATCGTGACGCTTGACAACAATCTTAATCTTGTAGGTGAACATCGCGCCAGCATCACGGTCAGTTCCACAAACGGGACAAGAGTGAGCAGTATTACTGTGTCGTTTGGTACTCTTGCCGCCCCGGCAGACACTGCTGTGCTTAATAATGTCAGCTCCTACTATTATGGTGAAAGTTTATCTGCAATTACGGTTGTGTGTAACGGAATAACATACAATCTCGCATATGATGTCGAGAACGCCAAGTGGATTGCACGGGCTGATGACGGTACCGAGCTTGAAGGACTTGAAATTGTTCTCGAATGGAAATCCCGTGGTAGCGGACAGTATGTGACTGCAAACGCCGACGCCTTGATTAACAACTATATCAACGAGCACAAGAGTGGATCAAGGAGTACCAAAGTGTATATTACGTTAACGATGAACGGATATACTTACACCGATGATTTCACTGCATATGAGTTGTACGCTTCCGATAAGACATCTTCCTATAGTGCGCTTGAGATAGGCGAGAAGCTTGACGGAATGATTTCTAACGCGAATCGTATAACCAGTGGGGCTAAATTCGCCTATGGTGCGGAAGGCTACGGTATCTATGACAGCGAAGGCACTCTCATCTGCGCGGTGACCGTCAAGGTGTTTGATGCGGAAGGTGCTGATGTGACTTCGACGGCACTCGGCGCTGACGGTGCATTCGCAGCCGCGGGAACTTATAAGGTGGAATACGAGCTTACCTACAAGGGACTCAACCAGAAGTTCTTCCACAATGTTCTCGTGAACGCTCCCGAAGCGGAGGCATAAACAACCTAAGCTTCCTCTGCGGAACGCTATTCGTACAAGTGCCCCCTTGAATAAGGGAGCACTTGATTTCGAATTTTTGTGTTTCCGCCGAAAACGTTTTCGGTGCGGCAGAAGGGGAGTCTGACCAAAAACAGCGGCTTAATCCGCTGTTTTTGCGCTTTATCGGGAAATGTCTTTCGCGTTCAGTCCTCGATTTGTATCATCACGGAGCCTTGCTTCGCCTTGCACAGGGGGCATTCCTGCCACGCTTCCTTCGCCGTGGCTTCGTAGCCGCAGTCCGCGCACTTCCATTTGACCTTTTCTTTCTTCTTATACATCGTGCCGCTCTTCATCTGCTCGTAGAGCTGGGAGAAGAGTTTCTGATGGCAGGTCTCCACCTGGATGATGTCCTCGTAGAGTTTTGCGATCTCCGTGAAGCCTTCCTCGCGCGCCGTCTTGGCGTATTCGGGGTAGATCCTCGTCGCCTCGTCCATTTCGTCCTCCGCCGCTATGCGCAGATTCGCCTGCAGGTCCCACTTTTCCTTGAAAGGGTAGCCGCTGGCGATGTCTATGTTCTCCACCTGCTTTTCTTCGGACTGCTGGATGAAGGTGTAGAACATTCTCGCGTGGTTGAACTCGTTGTACACGACCTTTTCCACCAGTTCGGCGAGGTACTTATAGCCGTTCATGCGCGCGCCGTACACTATGAATTCGTAGCGTGTGCGCGCCTGGCATTCGCCGGCGTAAGACTTTGCGAGATTGACGTAAGTTTTGCTGTCTTTCAGTTTCATATGACCTCCGTTTCTGCCGCGATTATTCCCATGCGGGAGGTGAAATATTCATCTCCGGCGAAAATCCGTCTGAAACGCGTCCGCTTTCCGCCGCTCGAATGAAGGCTCGTGCGCCGCGTGCATAGGCGCGCGCGATAAGTTGCTTAATTTTATTTTAATTTTGCTTAAATATTTGTTGAGAAAACTCAAACACCGGTTCGCTTCGCACGAATTTGTGTAGCTTAAAAATAGGTCTTATTATGGGGCTGAGTTTATTATAAGGAGTAAATTATGAAGCGGAAACTATTTCTGGCGATCATAGCCGTGTTGGTTGTCTGTCTGATGTGCGGCGTGCTCTTCGTTGCGTGCAACGACGATCCGCCCGCCGACGACGGCGGTAACGGCGGAGTCACGCCTCCTCCCGTCGACCCGGACAATCCGGATCCCGGCACCGATCCGGTCGGACCCGGCACCGACGATCCCAAAGGAGACGCGTACGACGCTCTCATCGACGCGTTTGACGCGGTAGCGCAGGACGAGAGCAAAGAGTTTACGTTCGCGCTGCAGATCACCGAGAAGAACGATGACGGCACTTCCGGCAAAGAGATCTTCGGCATCGCCATGGAGCAACTCGGTACGGGCGCAGACAGGGCGGACTACCTTTATGCCGCGGTGAACGGCGAAGATTACGTCAAGTTCAACGGATTCGACCTTGGTCATCTGGTCATGACTCTTGTCGACGACTGGTTCGGTCTGCTCGGGGAGAAAATAGCGGGTATGGTCCCGGTCACTGCCGAAGGATTCAAAGGCGGATTAGTAAAGACCGTTCTGGTAGGTCAGCTGCTGGGTGATTACGCGGTGAGCGAGTCCGGCGACGCGTTCATGTTCGAATTGACCCTCGGCAGCATTGTAAGCCTGGTGGACGAGATGCTTGCGGAGAAGGGCGGACTTGACGGTATGCTCGGCGGAGCTATCGGTACTGATACCGTCACCACCATTGTCGACAAGCTTGCCGAACTGATGAAGATCGAGCTGACGGAAAACACTTTGTCCGCGCTGCTCAATACGCTCACGTCCAATTACAGGATCAATTTCTACTTCGGTTTTGACGGTGCGACTGCGGACGATGCGGATCCTTTCGACGGATTGCTGCCCGGAGTGCAGGATGCACGCGATGCCAAGGCGAAGAACCTCATCAACTTCGAAGGTGAAGTGATAGTCGAAGGTCTTGATGCGAACAACGGCATCGAGAACACCTATGTCCTCGACATCGACGTGGACATCAATCCCTTCGTTGCGTTCGATCTTATCGATCTTGTGTCCGGTAACGGCGAATGCATGCTTTCCGGTGTGAAGATCAACTCCGCATGGAAGCTCGAGTGGAAAACCGACATCGACTTCATTGCGGAGATCATGGCAATGCTCGAAGATGCGGGCTACATCCACATCTCGCTTGACAAGTACGCAGGCACCAATACGGATGCAGATCCCGTGAGGAATCTGTTCACTCTGCATTACGATTCCGCAGAGGGCAAGGCTGTCGTCTCCGTCGCGACCAACGAGGTCACGGTCGGGGAGCAGGATCTCGCTCTCGCGGCAGGCGGCGTGTACGACATCGACGCGCTTGCGCAGGTCGTCGATATGCTTATCAAGAACGCGGCGAACAAGGATGCCGGCTTTGTGCTTCCCGCAGAAACGGCTGCTGACGGAAACCATGAGCATACCGACGCGAACGGCGACGGAATATGCGACGACGAAACCTGCAAGCAGATCGCAAATGTCATGGATTACGTCATGGGCAAACTGCCTGCTCTCGGCAATTGCTTCGCCTTTAAGAACGGTGTGCTTGACGTAAATGAGGAAGCACTTGCTAACGTCGCGCGGCAGGTGCTCAACGACACTGCATATCTCACCAAGCTCACGAGTGAGGAGATCGGCGGTTTCGTCACCGCATTCAAAGAGTTTGCAGCCAGCATAGGCTACAACACCGAGACTGGTCTTGCGCTTGACGGCGACAAACTTGCGGCTCTTGTCAACGAAGTGCTCACCACTCTCAAGAATAAGGGCATAATAACCGACGAGAACCTCACCGATGATGAGCTCGCGGCGTTTGTCGCAGCGGCGCGCAACATCGAAGGACTCATCAACTTCACCACCACCGGCGGACTCCAGATCGGCGTCGACAACGCACTCGACATCGCGGAGACTTTCCTGAAGTTCTTCTTCCCCGACAAGGTTGATGCGATCGGACAGGCAAAGGCATATGTCTCCGACCTCCTCGGCGGACATGCCAAGATCCGCATCAAAGTGGCTGAGGGCGCGTTCAGCTTCGGTCACTTCGAAGAGAACGAGAAGATCAAGTTCGAGGATCTTACCTACAACCTCGGTTCCGGCGCGTATGTCGAGACCGTCAAAGGCATCAGCAAGGCTGACGGCACCGCGATCGCAGTGGGCGACACCGTCAACGTCACCGGCAAGGGCTTCGACGGCACGGAAATCACCGCCGAAGGCGTCGTGATGGCGATCGGCAACGACGGCACCTACTATGTCGGCATTTACACCGATCTCAACACCAACCTCGGAGTGCTGGAGGGCATCATCAACTCGTTTGCCGAGCCTGATATCGCCATCAACATCCAGCCTTCCTGGCCCTTCTACGGCGTGCTTGCTTACACCCCCGCGGCGTAATAGCGACCGTATGATCACCGCGTGCTCCGCGCCTCAGGCGCGCTCACGCGCAACATGACAAAACCCCCTCGCCCCGGCGAGGGGTTTTGCTTTATGCCGGGACGGCAGCGGAAGGGCGGATATTGCTCCGCGGCGGAGAGAAACTTGATCTCATAAATACAATAAATCTCCTTAAGGTTTACGTTTCGTGTATCTTGTGCTATCATTGAATTGCGGATTTTTCCGCTTCCCGGAGGGGCTATGAGAATTGCCGAATTGTTCAGACGCAAAAACGCGGTGTGGTCTTTCGAGGTGTTTCCTCCCAAGGCGCAGAGCGGCATGGACGGGATCAACGCGACTCTTTCGGAGCTTGCCGATCTTGCGCCGGATTACGTATCCGTCACATACAGCGCGGGCGGCAGCCGCAATGCGCACACCGCAGAAGTCGCGCGCAAAGTGCGCGCGCTCGGCATGGAGCCGCTTGCGCACATCACCTGCGTGAACTCTACGCGGCAGGAAGTGCTGTCCGCTCTGGAAAACCTGAAGGCGTCGGGAGTCGAAAACGTGCTTGCGCTCCGCGGCGACAGGGTGGAGGGGGCGACGTCGACGGATTTTCGCTACGCTTCCGACCTCATTTCTTTCATAAACTCAAACGGCTTCGATTTCGACGTGTCCGCCGCGTGTTATCCGGAGGGGCACCCGGAGAGCGAGAGTATGCTCGCTGACGTCCGACACCTCAAGGAGAAGGTGGATCTCGGCGTCACGCACCTCAACTCGCAGCTGTTTTTCGACAACGACGACTTCTTCCGCTTTATGGACATGGTGCGTCTTGCCGGTATAGACGTGCCCGTACAGGCAGGGGTAATGCCGCTTGTCAAAGCGTCGCAGTTCGGCGGCATTGTCAAGATGACCGCGGCGAAGATCCCGTCCAAGATGTCGCGCATGTACGCGCGTTTTGCCGACGACCCGGAGTCGCTGTGCGAGGCGGGGATAGCGTATGCCACCGACCAGATCATCGATCTTCTCAGCGGAGGCGTGGACGGCGTGCACCTTTATATCATGAACAACGCCTACGTTGCGCGCCGCATTACGGAGAATGTGCGCCCCTTCCTCGACAAATTGTGCTCGGAGAAAAGGTCATGAAGATAGACCGTGCGGAGACGCTCCGCTATCTCGGCTTCCGCGGACAGGAGCTTTCCGCCGCAGACGAGCGCAATCTCGCGCGCGCGGAAGAGCTGTGCCTTTCCGCGGCGACGCCCCGTACGGTGTGGGCGAGGTATGCTTTCGACCGGGAGAGCATGTCTCCCGTCGGCAGCGGAGTGGTGTTTCGCGGCAACGCGATCAGGCGTCACCTCGCCGGGTGCAATGCGGTGTATCTCGTTGCGGCGACGCTTGGGCTGGGGCTGGACAAAACGATAGCGGGACTGATGCGCACCGAGCCTGCCGTGGGAGTCATGACGGATGCCGCCGCGGTGTCTTATATCGAAAGCGTGCTCGACGACCTCACGGCCGACCTTGCGGCGAGGGAACATGGCAGACTTACGCACCGCTTTTCGTGCGGGTATGCGGATTTTCCGCTCGAACAGCAGACGGATTTCATGCGTTTGCTCGATATGGGCAGAAAGCTCGGAGTGTTCATAGGGGCGGACTACCTGATGACTCCGCAAAAGACGGTGACCGCCGTCATAGGGGTGAGGGAAGGAGAAGAAAAGAAATCATGAAAAAGAGTTTTCTCGAATTTGCGAAGGGCGAATTTGTGCTCCTCGACGGAGGTTTCGGTACGGAATTGCAAAAGGCGGGGCTTCCGGGCGGAGTCGCGCCCGAAACGCTCAATACGGAAGCGCCGGAGAAGGTGCTTGCGGTGCACCGCACGTATGCCGCTGCCGGAGCGGACGTCATCTCTTCCAATACGTTCGGCGCGAACAGGCGCAAACACCCCGCGCCGGGCGAGGCGGCGGAACTCACCGCCGCAGGCGTGCGCCTTGCGCGCGAAGCGGCAGGGGAGCAGGGCTATGTCGCGCTGGATATAGGACCTACCGGCGCGCTCACCGAGCCGCTGGGGGATATGTCCTTCGAGGAAGCATACGACGTATTCCGCGAGCAGATAGAAGCAGGGAAGGGCGCGGACGTCATTCTGATAGAAACGATGTCCGACCTCACTGAGGCGAAAGCCGCGGCTCTCGCGGCGCGCGAGCACAGCTCTCTTCCCGTCATGTGCTCCATGACTTTCGACGAGAGCGGCAGGACGTTCACGGGGTGCAGCGTGGAGTGCTTCGGCATCACGATGTCCGCGTATGCGGACTTCCTGGGTATAAACTGTTCGCTGGGTCCGGACAAGATCTTTCCTCTCATGCGGCGGCTCATCGCGGTGAGTCGCGTGCCGGTATTCGTAAAGGCGAACGCAGGGCTGCCTGACAGCGAAATGAACTATCCCGTAGGCGCGGAGGAATTCGCGGCGATGTACGCCGAATACGTTGACGAAGGAGTGTCCGTACTCGGCGGCTGCTGCGGCACCACGCCTGCCCATATCGCCGCGCTTAAAAAGCTGACAGCGCACAAAAAGCCGGTTAAGCGTGACATAAACTGTGTTTCAGCCGTCTGTTCTGCAACTGCGGCGGTTTTCATCGACGGAGTGCGCGTCATCGGCGAACGCATAAATCCTACCGGGAAAAAGGCGATGAAGGAAGCCTTGATGAAGGGCGATATGGATTACGTCGCCGCTCAGGCGCTGGAGCAGACGGAAGCCGGTGCGGACATCCTCGACGTCAACTGCGGTCTGCCCGGTATCGACGAGAGCGAGATGCTGCCGCGGCTGGTGAAGTTCGTGGGTTCGGTCACGGACGCGCCGCTGCAGATAGACTGCGGCAAGGCGGACGCGGTGGAAAAGGCGCTTCGCGCTTATACGGGCAAGGCGATAGTCAATTCCGTAAATGCGGAGGATTCTTCTCTCGCCTCGCTGCTGCCGCTCGTGAAGAAGTACGGTGCGGCGGTGGTCGCGCTTACCGTCGGCGAAGACGGGGTGCCGCAGACGGTGGAGGACAGGCTCGTGCTCGCACGCAAGATAATCGAGGCGGCGAAGTCGTACGGCATTCCCGAACAGGACGTGTTCGTCGACTGTCTTACGCTCACCGCGGGGGCGCAGCAGGAACAGGCTCTCAACACCCTTTCCGCGCTCACGCAGATAAAGAGGGAGTATGCGGTAAAGACCACGCTCGGCGTGTCCAACGTGTCTTTCGGGCTGCCGGCACGGAAGATCGTCAACACCGCCTTCCTCACCATGGCGATGTATGCCGGACTGGATCTTCCGATACTCAATCCCAACATAGCCGAGAACATGCAGGCGGTGGACGCGTTCAATGTGATCTCGGGACGCGACCGCGGCTGCGCGGAGTATGCGGCGAAGTATGCAGGGTACAAGGACGCGCCGGCAGTGCCGGCGGGAGTCTCCGCGTCTTCCGCGGATGCGGCGGTCTGCACACCGGCGAAAGACGCGGGGGAGGAACTTTTCTACTGCATATCCAAAGGGCTCGCCCGTGCGGAAACGCTCACCCGCGAGCTGCTCGGCACGCACGACGGGCTCGCCGTCATAGACGACTACCTCATCCCGGCACTTGGCAGAGTGGGGGACGATTACGCGGCGGGCAGGATATTCCTGCCCCAGCTCATTTCGTCCGCGGAGACCGCAAAGGCGTGTTTCGACGCGGTGCGGGCATCGCTTCCCGACGCGTCCGGCGCGGAGAAGGGGGTGATCGTGCTTGCGACCGTCAAGGGCGACGTGCACGACATAGGCAAGAACATCGTCAAGACCGTGCTTGAAAATTACGGTTACAGGGTGGTGGACCTCGGCAAGAACGTGCCGCCCGAAGACGTGGCGGAGGCGTGCGCGAAGCACGGAGTCAGGCTGTGCGGACTCAGCGCGCTGATGACCACAACTGTGGACAATATGCGCGTCACGGTGGAGCGCGTACACGCACGCTGTCCCGGCTGCAAAGTAATGGTGGGCGGCGCGGTGCTCACTGCGGATTACGCAGCCGAGATCGGCGCGGACCGCTACTGCCGCGACGCGACGGAGAGCGCGCGCTATGCCGCGGAGGTGTTCGCGGCGGACTGAGCCGTCCTGTGCTCCGCCTCGGCCGCGGCCTGTCGTATGTGCCGGTTTGCCGAAAACGCAGATAAAAGTTGAAAAACGCGCGTTAAACCGCTTATTCCGTCGGTTTTCGGGAGAGCGGTTTTCTTTTGCTTTTTCATGTGCGCGCCGGACGCGTACGGAAAATAAGGTCTTGAAATCCTTCTGCCGGCGTGTCATAATATATGTGACGAAACGTCAGGAGGGGGAAATATGGAATATAAAATGAAACTCACCGACGAACAGCTCGGGATACTGAACGGGGAGCGCGGCGCGACAATGGCGAAAGTCATGAAGACGCTCGTGCTTTTCGGCGACGTATTCGGAGCGGAAAAACTCGTGCCCGTCACCCACAAGCAGGGGCATCTGGTCACGAGTTTCGGGATAGGGTTGCTCAAGCCGCTATTCCGCACTATGGACGAACTCATTTCGGCGGGACTGAAAGCCGAAGGCGGATTCACCGTCGATCCGCGTCCGATCGACTACGAGAATGTGAAGTGCGGGCTTCTCGACAAGCTGGTGTTCAGCAAGATCATGTACTCGCAGCAACAGCGTTACGAGCAGCAGCTCGCGGCGGTGGGGCTGCGGAGCGCGGACGCTTTCAGCTGCACGTGTTATCTGCCCGAAACAGGTAATATCCCCAAAAAGGGCGACGTGCTGTCGTGGGCGGAGTCTTCGGCGGTGGTATACGCCAATTCCGTGCTCGGCGCGAGGTGCAACCGCAACAGCGGAATGCTGGATCTGTTCGGTTCGATCGTCGGATTTGTGCCTTACTTCGGTCTGCTCACCGACGAGGGCAGAAAAGCGTCGTGGAAGGTGTACGTCAAGACGACAAAAAAGCCGGAGGCGCAGGTGCTCGGCAGCGCGATCGGTATGAAAGTCGTCGAGGACGTCCCGTACGTTTACGGGCTGGACAAGTTCCTCGGCAACGAACTCAACGACGAAGCGACGGCGTATCTCAAGGATTTCGGCGCGGCGACGGCAAGCAACGGAGCGGTGGGACTGTATCATATAGACGGTCTTACGCCGGAGGCGAAGGAGCTGGGCGAATCGCTCGTGCTTCCCGACGCGAATACTTATATAATCGACGACGCGGAGCTTGAAAGGGTATACCGTTCTTATCCCGTCATGTGGAAGGATCCCGACGGACCGGCGAAGCTGTGCTTCATCGGCTGTCCGCATCTGACTTACGGGCAGTTGGTCGGCTGGACGAAAGACATATGCGCGGCACTGAGATCCGCAGGCAGGAAGAAGGTCGCCGTGCGCACCGTGCTTTGCGCGGCTCCCGGAGTTGCGGAAAAGTTCAAAAAGACGCCTCTTTACGGCGAACTTACCGCGACGGGCGCGACGCTTACCAGCATTTGTCCGCTCATGTACACCAACAATCCGCTCACAAAGAGCACCCCGATCGCAACCAACAGCAACAAACTGCGCACCTATTCCGTGGCGCGCTACTACAAGGACGCGGATATGCTCCGCGTGATCGCAGGCGGGGAGGGCAAGTAAAATGAAATCGTTCAAAGGCAGAGTGATCGCAGGCGGCAGATGGGAAGGCGAAGCGGTGGTGTCCCGCGCGGGCGTCAATACGCTGGCGACCTTTCAGAAGAGCGCGATGGCGGGTAAGTCCGAAGTCATCGTTTCCGACCAGAACAACCCCGACATCTACGGCAAAAATATTACGGGCAAGGCGCTGTGTCTGCCTGTGACGATAGGCTCGACGACGGGAGGTCTTGTCATTCAGACCGTATGCGCGATGAAGATCAATCCGGCGTGCTTCCTGTTCTCCAAACATATCGACAGCCTTGCCGCGAGCGGCATAGTGCTCGCTAAGGTGTGGGAGGACAGCGACGTTATCGCGGTGGATCAGCTCGGCGACGAATTTCTCGAAGCGGTAAAGACAGGCGACAGACTGAGAGTGGACGAGGACGGCACGGTCACCGTGCTGTGACGTGCGCCGCGGCGCGCTGTTCGTTCCGTCGTTCCGCACCGCACATCTAGCACGAAACAGGGTTTTAATATGCCGAATCAAATTAAAAAACCGCCGCATGTGTACATGCGGCGGTTTCGCGCATTCTGCCTGTCGGGCGTCATTCGCCGATGATCTTGATCATAATACGCTTCTGGCGCATGCCGTCGAATTCGCCATAGAAGATCTGTTCCCATGTGCCGAAATCGAGCTTGCCGTCCGTGATCGCCACCACGACTTCGCGCCCCATGATCGTGCGCTTGAGGTGTGCGTCGGCGTTGTCCTCGTATCCGTTGTGGGCGTATTGGGAGTAAGGCTTTTCGGGGGCGAGTTTCTCCAGCCACCGCTCGAAGTCGGAATGAAGCCCGCTTTCGTCGTCGTTGATGAATACGCTGGCGGTGATGTTCATGGCGTTGACGAGCACAAGCCCTTCCTTGACGCCCGATTCGCGCACCGCCTGCGCCACTTCGGGCGTGATGTTTCGGAAGCCGCGTCTTGACGGGATGTTGACTGTCAGCACTTTGCGATAACTTTTCATGATGTTCTCCTTGCGGACGGTGCGTCCTTATCCCGAATATACCTCAATACCGTTCGTGTGTCAACCCCGTGTGCCGCCGCGCTTGCCCGCGGCGGAGAAAAGTATTATAATTCTCTTACGGCCGCATACGGCGGCCGAATGCCTGCGAGGTGTCCGGTGGAAGGATCCTTTCTTTACGACAAACTTCTCGCTTTCGGCGAGGAGAATGTGCTTCCCATGCATATGCCGGGGCATAAACGCGATACAGAGCGGTTCCCTTGGCTGAAGCCGCTCGGCGGAGCTTACGACATTACGGAGATCGAAGGATTCGACGATCTGAGCGCGCCGCACGGAGTTCTTGCCGCGCTCACGGAGCGTCTGGCGGCGCTGTGGGGCAGCCGCCGCGCATTTTTGTCCGTCAACGGCAGCACGGGCGCAATTTTTGCCGCATTGTCGCTTGCAGGCGAAAACGGGGTGCTTGCGGCGCGGAATTCACACCGTTCCGTTTTCAATGCCGTCGACAGGCTGAAACTGCATGCGGAATACGTCATGCCCCGGACGGTGCCGGGACGAAGTTTTTTCGGCAGCGTTGCTCCCGAAGACGTGGGAAGGAGGCTTGACGAAACGGGGTGCAAAGCCGTGGTCGTGACTTCTCCCACGTACGAAGGCGTGGTGAGCGACGTGCGCGCGATCGCAAAAGAAGCGCATGCAAGAGGTGCGATGCTGATACTCGACGCGGCGCACGGCGCGCATTTCGGTTTGTGCGGAGCTTTCCCCGAAGGCGGTGCGGAATGCGGCGCGGACATCGTGGTGTCCAGCCTGCACAAAATGCTGCCCGCGCTCACGCAGACCGCCGTCATGCACATATGTTCGGAGCGCGCAGACGCGGAAAAAGCGGCGGCGGCAATGTCCGCTTTTTCGACCAGCAGCCCGTCTTACGTCCTGATGGCGAGCGTGGACGGTATGCTGTCCTTCCTTGAAACCGACGGGGAGAAGACGCTGCGGCATCTGGCGGCGGATATTGCGGCTTTCCGTCTGAAAGCCAAGTCGTTCCGACATTTGGAAGTGTTCGACGGCGAGGCGGAGAATTGCCCGGAAATTTACAAAATCGACGCTTCAAAGATCTATATTGATTGCACAAAGTGCGGATTTGACGGTTACGCACTTAAGCGCAGGCTGAGAAGAGAGTACGGGATAGAGATGGAGTGCGCCTATCCGGGCGGCGCGCTGGCATACGTTGCCGCAGGCGACGGCGAAGAGAGTCTAGGCCGGCTGTACGACGCGCTGTATGCCGTCGACCGCTCTTGCGGCGATGGCCGTACTGCGGCGGAAAGCGTCCGCGGTGAGGGCGCTCTGCCGGCGGCGGGAGAAAAGGTGTACGACATTTTCGAGGCGTCGCGCATGGCGTGTACGACCGTTCCCGTCGGTGGGGCCGCAGGACGCGTGTGCACCGAGAGCGTGTGGGTTTATCCCCCCGGCGTGCCCGTGCTGCTTGCCGGCGAGCGCGTCACGGAAGAGTGCGCGGATTATATCGCCGCCGCGGCGGCGCGCGGGGCGGAAGTCGCTTCGCCGTCCGGCGTTTTCGGCGGTACGGTAAAAGTCGCCGCGGAGTGACGTCGCGTCCCGCACGGCGCCGGCACCCGTAAATGCCGCGTCCCCTTGACAAACGCATAATGCGTAAGTATAATGTAATAAATAAACATTCAGGAGCAGATTATGAAAAGGATCATTTCTTTGAATACGCGCAATCTCGAAACGAGCAGAAAAGACGGCGGCTGCGGCGAATGCCAGACCTCCTGCCAGTCCGCATGCAAGACGTCCTGCGGCGTTGCAAACCAAAAGTGCGAAAAGCCTGCCAAATGACGGGTTTTTCACGTCCGATTTTCGGATGATTCCGCCCCGTGGGGGCGGATTTTTATAGGTTTTCGTCATGGTACATCTTTTCAGCAGACTCGGATACAACATCGCCGTAGATACGGCTAGCGCGTCGGTGCATGTGCTTGACGACGTCGCGTTCGATGTGGTGTCGCTTTACGGCAAAGAATCGGACGAATCCGTCGTCGCTTCCGTTGCGGCACGCCGCGGCGTCGGAGAGGACGAGGTGCGCGAGTGCCTTGCGGACGTGAAGGAACTGGTTGCCGCGGGCACGCTGTTTTCCGAGGACAAATTCCGCCCGGACGTGAACGCGCTGGCAAAGCGCGCTTCCGTTGTCAAGGCACTGTGTCTGCATGTCGCGCACACCTGCAATCTCGACTGTGAGTATTGCTTCGCAAGCCAGGGGAAGTATCACGGCGAACGCGCGCTTATGACTTTCGACGTGGCAAAGCGCGCAATCGATTTTCTTATAGACAACTCCGGCGGCAGGCACAACCTCGAAGTGGACTTTTTCGGCGGCGAACCGCTCATGAATTGGAATGTCGTGAAAAAGACGGTTGAGTACGCAAGATCGCGCGAGAAAGAGTGCGGCAAGCACTTCCGCTTCACCCTTACGACCAACGGGATGCTTGTGGACGACGAAGTAATAGAGTTCAGCAACCGCGAGATGGACAACGTCGTCATGAGCCTTGACGGCAGGCGTGAAGTCAACGACCGTTTCAGAAAGACTGTCGGAGGCGTAGGCAGTTTCGACGTCATCGTGCCGAAGTTTCAGAAGTTCGCCGCCGCGCGCGGAGATAAGGACTACTACATCCGCGGCACGTTCACGCACCTCAATCCCGACTTCATGAAAGACATCGAGGTCATGTTGGCGCTGGGATTCGACAAGCTCAGCATGGAACCCGTCGTTGCCTCTCCCGATTCGCCTTACGCGCTGACCGAAGGGGACAAAGCCGTCGTCATGGAGCAGTACGAGCTGCTCGCGAAGAAAATGATAGAGAAAAACGCGCAGGGCACACCTTTCGTGTTTTATCATTATATGTTGGATCTGGAACACGGTCCGTGTATTTACAAGCGCATTTCCGGGTGCGGCTCAGGCACGGAGTATCTTGCCGTGACGCCGACGGGAGAGCTTTATCCCTGTCATCAGTTCGTGGGGGAGAAGGAGTTCGTGATGGGCAGCGTGTTCGACGGCATTTCCGAGGAGGGGAAGGCGGTGGGAGAGCGGTTCAAACGCTGCAACGCCTACTCCAAGCCGGAATGCGACGACTGCTGGGCAAGGCTGTATTGTTCGGGCGGCTGCGCTGCCAACGCATGGCACGCCGCCGGCGACGTCAACGGCGTCTACTCCTACGGCTGCGACCTCTTCCGCTGCCGCATGGAATGCGCCCTCGCCGTCAAAGCCGCCGAAGCGCTGCGCGGATGACAGCCCGATCATTCGTTTTAAGACGGTGCCGGCTGTTTTCAATGCTTGACGTGAATTGAGAGAATTTGCCGGCAAAATGACGACTAAATTCATTTAAGTTAGCTTTTTACCGACTGAAAAACACGTCCCGTAAGAGGACGTGTTTTAATTTTCCGCGCGTTGTATTCGCGTCGGAAGATACGTGATGGCGCGGCCCGATTACGCGTCCTGGGCGTCGGCGGGGGGATTGAAGCCGTTGCCCTTCACTTCGCGCGCCTTGGTGATGAAGGTGAAGGCTGCGGGGTCGCATTCCTGGATGATGCGTTTGACGGTGTTGATCTGCTTGCGGCGCACCACACACACCAGCACTTTGTGTTCCTCACCGGTGTAGTAGCCTATGCCGTCCATTATGGTCACGCCGCGGTGCATTTCGCGGGTGATATGTTCCGCTATCTCGTCATGCTTGTCGGAGATGACGTTGAACACCAGCGAGGACTGGAAGCCGGACTGCAGCACGTCCGCGACCTGCGAGGTGGCGAGCTGTGAGAGGAAGGAATAGATCATGGGCGAGAGCACCGCAGTGATGACCGCGCTGGTGTCGCTGTAATCGAGATCCTGCGTGAATGCGAGTCCGCCGGAAGCGATGACGATGATGCAGTCGCACATGAAAATGAGCCACTGCACGTCGGAGATGGGGTTCTTGGCATAGATGAGTTTGCCGATGACGTCCGTGCCGCCGAGGGAGGTGTTGTAGCGCAGCATGAATCCGAGGCTTATACCGGCGAGCGCGCCGCCTGCGAGCGAAGCAAGGAGTTTATATCCGCTTTCCGGCGCTTCAACCGCGTATTGCGGCACATCAGCCAGATCGAACACGCCCATGAACACGGAGTAGACAACTACGCAGAACATGGTGTTGAAAGCGAATTTTTTGTCCAGAACGATGAACGCCGCTATAAAGAGCGGGATGTTGAGGACGAGCGCGGTGATTGCCGGGTTGAACACCGTGTCCGCAAGGTGCGCGTCGAATGGGAGCACTGCGTTGTAGAGCAGGGATGAAAGACCCGTGATGCCGCTCGGCGCAAACCCGTTCGGGACGATGAAGATGTATGCGGAGAGCGCGCGGATCAGCGCAAGCACCGCAAGGAAGAGGTAAAATCTCGTGACATGCAGCACCCGTTTCGGGGTGATGTTTTTGAGCCTGACGGAAAGAGGCAGTTTTTCGGATTTGATCTTATCAGCCATATGCGGATCCTCCCCGAAGCGCCGCGCGCCTATGCGCATGCGCGTATAACTTCCGGTTGCCACAAATATAAACATTTTGCGGGCGCAAGTCAAGGAAAAACGCGCGAGTTTTCCGCATGCATTCCCACGACCGAAACATAACCACACACCCCGCCAACTTTGTAGGGGTATTGTCGAAGAGTAAAAAACGTGTTTGGGCAGACTGCATAAACTGAAGGCGCGGACATGCAATTACAATTTTTATAATATTGCCCGTCTTGACATGCTCGTTATACATGTTAGAATAAAGCTATGAGTGGAAAAGATAGCGGAAGACCGGTTGTGCCGACGGGGTGCTTCTTTCAGGGGTGTTACAATCCTGAGTATGAGGCGGAGATCAGGAAGGGGAAGGATCTGTGCTGGCGGTTCAACGCGTTGCATCCCTGCGACAGGGAAGGGCAGACGGCGGTGCTGAAGGAGCTCCTCGGCGAGATGGGCAGGGACGTCGTATTCACGCCGCCCTTCTGGTGCGACGTGCTGCGTGAAATCACGGAGGCGGACAGACACCGCTATCCCATGCACGAGAGCATAAAGGACAAGTTCCGCCCGTGAAAGATGTGGTGAAGCGGTCAGGCGGAAATTGATTTGAAGTGTGTTTCAAGACGGAAAAACAGCCCGCAAATGCGGGCTGTTTTGTATTGTGGAATAACCACCAGCTAAGCTGGTGAGGCAGGAATAGCTTTAGCGGTGAG